>ENA-UOWK01000102-UOWK01000102.1-bioreactor-metagenome-genome-assembly--contig:-NODE-102-length-116686-cov-25.403169_pt1 | contig 116686 bp, 89 predicted proteins | sample MGYA00238157_ERZ761612 | MGnify/ENA primary metagenome ERZ761612 (study PRJEB28901, sample SAMN06268035) | bioreactor metagenome | isolation source: Joint BioEnergy Institute, California, USA...
CCCTTCTACCCCATTCAACGTTTTAAAACTGTCAAAAAAAGGAAATCCAGATCTATGTACAGTACATATTTCTAATACCTCCTCCAGTGGCCATCCCAATTCCCCGCCCTCCGCCCCATCGTCGAAGCCTACATGAGAGAACTCACCGCGCTGGGCGAGCGCTTCCTCCGCCTCGTCGCCGAAGCGCTGTCCCTCCCACCGGACACGTTCTTCCCGTTCCTGTCGGACCAGCACCGTCTCAAACTCGTCCGGTACCCGGGGATACCCACATCTACCTCATCATCGACAACTTCGACAGAGACAATCACAACCATCCAAGGCGTCGGCCCACACAAAGACTCCTCCGGCTGGTGGACCTTCCTCCTGCAGGCCTCCCCGCCCGAGATCAAGGGCCTGCAGGCCCTCAACCGGGACGGCGAGTGGATCGACGTCCCCGCCATCCCGGGCACCTTCGTCGTCAACATCGGGCAGGCCTTCGAGGTCGTCACGCACGGCGTGTGCCGCGCGACCACGCACCGCGTTGTGCTTTCACCCTCGAACCAGCAGGACCGGTTCAGCGTGCCCTTCTTCCAGGGCGTACGGGGGAGTCTGACCAAGGCGGAGGCGGTGGGGACGTTGGCGGAGCATTTTCGGAGCATGGGAGGGGGGTGGGATGAGGAAGGGGAATCTGGGGAGAGGGCGAAGATCGATGCGCCGTTTTTGAAGGGCAAGTATGACACGTGGGGGGAGGCGCAGTTGCGGACGAAGATTCGGAGCCATAGGGATGTCGGGAGGAGGTTCTATGCGGATGTTTATGAGAAGTATGTTAATGATGACTGATGATGAACGGATGTGAAGTACGTCTGTTCTGTGTCTATTTGTGTCAGAGGACCGGAATTTGCTTTGATGGGATGAATTTCGGGCATAGTATTAAATCTGTCTTGGAGATATTAAGTTTTGAATGCTCGTATGGACTGAACGCGCTATACAGCACTTTAAAAACTCCGGTCTGTTCTCAGGAGGTGTAGACGTTAAGCATGCAGCATTTTTGACCTGATACTTATCTTGATTCGTCTATATTCATCTATGTCGCCTCGTAGGATTCTCATCCGTGAGCATCTAACCATGTACTATCTATATGCCAGAGAAGTTGCATCAAGCACATCCATGGCACACTAAAACCTGGTAGGCTCCTGCTCGGGCTTGGTCCCGACGGCCTTCTCGATCTTCTCCATGATCTCCGGCGTCAGTTTGTCCACAAACTCCAGGGCGCGCACGTTCTCCGTGACCTGCTCGGGCCGTGACGCGCCCGTGATGAGCGTCGAGACGTTGGGGTTCTTCAGCGCCCACGCGAGCGCCAGCTGCGCGAGGGTAGCGCCCAGCTCCTCCGCAATGGGCCTGAGCGCCTCGACCTGCGCCAGCTGCCGCTTCCAGGACTCCTTCTCGTTGAACGGGTTCCGGTAGTTCGGGTTGTGGACCTCCGCCAGACGGGTCCCCGGCGGCGGCGCCTCCAGCCCGTTGTACTTGCCCGTCAGGATGCCCTGCTTGAGCGGCGACCAGACCGTCAGGCCCAGCCCGTGGGCCTCGTACAGCCAGCGGTACTCCTTCTCCACGCGCTCCCGCACCAGGAGGTTGTACTGCGGCTGCTCGACCGCGGGGCCGATCAGGCCCAGCCGGTCCGCGACCCTCCAGGCCTCCGCGATCTCGCTGGCGCTCCACTCAGACGTGCCCCAGTAGAAGGCCTTGCCCGTGTTGATGAGGTGGTTGAAGGCGCGGACGATCTCCTCCATGGGCGTCTGCCGGTCCGGGCGGTGCGCGAAGACGACGTCGACGTACGGCAGGTCGAGACGCTTCAGGGACGCCTCCATGCCCTCTATGATGTGCTTGCGGGACAGGCCCTGGTTGTTGAGCGGTCTGGAGGGATGGGCGGAGTTGTGTCCTCCCCAGTAGATCTGGGAAAGGTGTCAGCACGTTGGTCAACACTGCTCCATCAGGGACATATTGTTCAATGCTTGAGAGATCGGAGTGTTTCAATACAGATGCATCCTACCTTCGTCGAAATGACCAGATCGTTCTGCTTCCACCCGTACTTCTTGATTGCCTGCCCCAGGACGATTTCCGCCTTGCCGCCCGAGTATACCTCCGCGGTATCGAAGAAGTTGATTCCTGCGTCGTACGCCGCTTTCATGCACTCAAAGGCGGTTTCTGCATGCAATGAGATCAGAACCACCGCGCTCGAGGGAGAAACTAGTTCCAATCCTTGAAACAGAAATCGCAGAACATACCGTCTCCAACGTGTCCACCGTATGTGAGCCATCCTCCCAGCGAGATCGCGGAGACCTTGAGGCCGGTCCGGCCCAGGAATCGATATTGCATCTCCGGCAATGGGCCTGACATTGTGTTGTGTAGCTTAGCTCGTTCGTTCTTGGAAGTATCAATGTGAGAATGGAATCCAAACGGCAAACGAGCGAGGCGAAGGAAGAGAATAATAAGGCTTTTTTGTCGTCAATTGAGGGGCAGGGCGGGGTTGTTTGTAATCAACTATCTCCGTTGCTGCTTATATCCGGTGCCGTCGCAACACACCGTGCGACGATAACGTTATGTGGTATTTTTCCCCACCCTTAGCCAAACAAAGCTTGTCCCTGTCCCTTGAAAATCCGTTCTTGTCATTGCGCACAACATATGGCCTGCTCCAATCACACTGCGACAAAAGGAGTGGAGTCAAAGGCGACTCGAGATCGGGATATATGCCGACAGGCCTAGGCGCATCTCGACCGGGAGAGCAGTTTCTCAAAGCGGAAATTCATCGTGCCTTCAATAGGCCTGTTACTCAGTATACCCCGCGCACTGTGCGTATCACACATAGGAGTAGCACGACGGGTGTAACTGGCCTTGTCGTCCAGGATGATAAGGCCTCAGCGTCGGACGGAGAATTCTCCGTGCTGTGCGGAGTAATATACCCGATTAAGGCAATGGCGCGTAGGGTACCTAGAGATCTTTGACCCTGATCGCGGGAAGACGGCATCTTTACCGCGCAAAGCGGATCCATCTCAAGATCTAGTGCTCTCCCAACCCATAAACACATGTAAGGTTCGCATCCACTAAGGTCGCGTTGAAGAGCAGGGGGTTTCGCTAAACCTTGCACGCAGGGCCGCGTCTGATGTCATCGCAGTTGACAGGATCAACAATTCTGGATTCGCATACACAGAAGACTTCAAATTCATGGCCAGTTCACCCATTTTCGTAATATTGCCATTAGCATGCATTACTCGTCAGATGTCCACTCAACGCCAGAACAGCAATGATAGCGTCTTCCCTTTAAATTCTCCATCTATTTGAGATACCCATCTCTTCCAAGTTCTATGCTCAGGCTCCCGTCGTCTTTTTCTGCTTATCATCATGTCCTTTCCTTCCCCAGAGTCTTCTTCCGTCCTCATTACACATCTACTCCTCTATCCCACTTTACCTCACGCACACCCTGTCGCGACAGCGCCATCGCCAGGTGGATACACCGCCGTCGCGGTAGGGTTCTCGCACTTGCAATAGTTCGTCGTGAGAGGAATGCCCGAGCACGCGGTGGCTGGGGCAGTCAAGCAGTAGGAGTTGGTGCTAACGGACGTGGTCATCCCCGCAGGACAAGCAGTGTAAGGCATGCAGAACGTGTTGACAGCTGTCCCGCCAGGCGCGAGGGTGTAGCTGTACCACTGGTTGCGGGCGCAGGAGCAAGAGACCACTGTTGGAGAGATTTTGTCATGTCAGAGACTGTCTGGTTCTTTGCATGAAACAGATATTCTCTCGAACAGCTGTGAAAGTAATCGATAACAAGGAAAGGAAAGGCATCCACTTACTGCTAATAGTCGTCATCTCCCCACCTGCCAGAGTGCCTGCGTACAGCGTCGACGTCGTCCACGGGATACCACCGTTGGAACACTTGGTAGTGATCCAAGATGCATCAACAGGAAAGCATGTCTGCGCTTCCTCGCAGTGGCCCGGGTGATATACCGACGGGAAGTATCCAGACGGGCACTGGATCGGGGGAGGCGGGCTATAGCAGTACGATACCGGAGTCCCGAGCGTGCAGTCAGTCGTGTGGACTAGTGTCGAGCCATCCGAGCAGCTGAGCGTCGCAGCTGGGGTAATGGAAGAGTCCGGCGGCGATGTCGTTGAAGAGCCAGCACTTGAAAGAGCAGAAGGAGAGGGAGTCTGCTGGGGAAATGCCACCGCTACCAGGGCGGAAGAAAGGATAGCGAACAAGAATCGGGAAAGCATCTTGCTGTATCTAATATCTCCTAATTATTGCGATTATGGTATACAGGACGTATCTATGTTCTAAGCGATTGTGGCGAAGGCCGTTGGAAACGATCGAGAAGAACTAGACAGGACGCGTCTAAATCCAAATATCAAATATGAACAATAAAGAACTAAAGGAACCGCTGCATTTTCGAAGAAAACGACGGTAGCTTGCAGTCTTTTATATACAGTAGCCGCCGGATTTCGAAGTGCGCTGAGCTGTGGAATTCCAGATGCGGTCAGCCAGCGCAACAGACAACCAGGAATACACTGTCTCAGATTATAGATAGGATAGCTTCATTCCTTTGTCTGCAAGCTTCCATGCATGTAACCTGCAAACTCACAGTAGCCCATTGGACGGGATTCAGACCGTTTTAAAGACAAGAGGTAAGAATAGTAGCATCATCTAAGCGCCCCCAAGTAATGCTGGTGGCTGATCAGCGCCAAGAAGCACCATTGCCCACTTAAAGCTCCAGGCACGGCGCGCCTAACAAGCTCGATGGGTTGCCTTGGAGTCAGCATCTGAGAGTCAGCAGTTTGGATATCAACTTCAGAGACAATTCAATAAGACATGCAGTAATCGGCGAGTCCCACAGTAAGAAAGACGATTGAAAACTCTCCAGTGTGTACAGACCGACTGGGATGAGCCTCACGTGTTGGGTACGCGTGTAGAGAAGGGCGGCAGCCATGTGGTGGAATGCACCAAGCGCGCGACCACTCCAACTCACCTCTTGAACGTTTGACAACAACAAGAGATCCGTGTTGGACCCAAGAAAGAGAAGTACTATTACAGACCGTAGTGTGTGCTCTACATGATGATGTTCTGGAACAAACTCATTTTGAGGAACATCTCTCACTGTTCACTGTTGACCTTTCATTAAGCAGTAGTCAACTGAAACAGTACCATGCAGAATTGTTGCGTATCAGGTTCCGATTTTTCTAGCGTCCACACTGTGAGAACACTATCATACATGTCAACCTGCAATTATAACAGATATACGACCTGTCTAATCATCTGGCTAGTACTATTCAATGCTTCAGGAGCACCTAGGTATTAAGCGATATTTGCAATCATCAGACAGGACATACAACTCCCTCGCATCAACTAATCGACTTGGACTCCTTGCTCGCCGTGGGCAATCACGGTCAACCGCCCTTCTCACATCCAGGCAGGTTTGTTTTATTTCCCCACAAGCAATATTGTTCCCTCGAAGCAAACAACCTGCAATTAAAAAAGGTACTTTAAAGGAATAATTCTTGCTAACAAAACCGGCCGGAAACAGCAGAACGCGGCGACCTCCTCACCGTCCGCGAACTTGCCCGCATCCAAGGCTTCTCCGACGACTTCATCTTTCTCGGCCCCACCGAACGCCAGGACGGACAAATTCTTGAAGCCATTCCGCCCCCTATTGCGAAGGCCATCGTGGAGACCATCCTTGCGACGATTGACGAGTTTCGGATGCCTCCACCACCGCCACCATTACCTCCTTTTCCACCTCCTCGTTCTCATGCTACTGCTCCTGCACCAGTTGCTGCTGTTACTACTACTACTACAGCCAGTGACGAAGCGGGTCGTAATTCACGAGCTCGCAAACGATACAGGGCATATGTCGAGAGTGATGTTGAAAATGGGGATCAGGGGTTGGATTGGATCCAATTAGAGAGGATGGTGTCAACTCTCTCGTACTCTTTTAGTAGTGGAGTTCTCCGCAGATCTAGACGCCATGCATGGTTGAATTTCTTTTCTTTTGCTCTGCCTCTGTCCTTCTTTCCCCCTTGACACATTGTTCGGAGACAAACTCAAGAAACCTTGTTCGGTCGATTGGTAGGCATTATTGTCCCGTGCAGATGCATATGCAATCTGCCTCTTGAGAAAGACGGGTATCGTCCGTATGTACTTTCCATACATATTATGGCAGCTACAGACAGCGCGCTTAGCAGGAAGGTGGGGAAAAAAGTCTTCCTCAATTACGTACGGGATTATCACAGCACAAACACTCTTGGTGGAACGCTGATGCAACTGCTACAAAATTCCCGGAAGCACACGTCTAGTTATGTATTTTAGGCCAGAAGAGAGAAAAAAAAAAAAAGATACGGATGCAATCACACCATCCACTCCATTCATTTCAAGTACTTTCAGCAGATATTTATAGTACTGTACATACCGTACAAGCTTAATTCAATAAGTACGGCGTACGTCATACAACATCCTCGGTGCTCCTCCACACTCACCTCTCGCAAACCCTATTTTCCTTTGAGTTTGAGTGGCGGGGGAGATCGTTATCGTCTGTACATGTACGGGACATGTCCTCTTGACTAGTTCAGGTGACGAGAATCGATGGAGATTGGACTGGAGATCATATTTACGTGCATACCAACCGTTCTTCGTTTCTACCACTCCTAGACAAAAAAAGGTGTCTTATATCCATGTTTTTCTCTTAACAAGGAAAAAGGTGTCAAGTACAGAGGAAACAAGAAACAGGGTCTTAAGAGGAATTGAGACAAAAAAGGATATATCATTGCTTCAATGCAAGAAGTATGAGCGCGAAAGGGGAAAAAGAAATAAATCAAAGTATCAACAAATGCCGAGAAGGAAAACATAGAAAATGAGAAGAAGGACGGGTAAAGCCGCTAGGTGGAACATTTCAACGCGCAGGAACGGCAGTCAAATCCACCTAGAACCACCCATCAACGCCTCCCTTGCCGTTGTGCCTCCGCTTGTGGTGGGAGTGTCCGGGAACCTGGTCCCTCTTGGCAGCAGCCTGCTCCGTCGGGTCGGGGAGGACAGTGGTGATGGTCTCGGTCCATGCGGACGTGCCGATGGCCGCCACCTCAGTGGTAGCAGTGCCGACGGGAGTGCCGCTGCAGTCGACGGTGACGATGACCTGCTTCTTCATGGTCACCACCTCGTGCGCGATCTCGGTTTCAGTGGAGAATTCAGTGAGGACGGGCGCTGCGGTCGGGTTCGGGGCGGAGCCGGCGCCGGTCGTCACCGCGGCCGCGTTGTCGTTAACGTCGGGAACCTGATAGCCGGGCAGCGAGCTATCGGAGGGGGACCTTGGTTTGGCGGGCGAAGTCGCGGTAGGCTGAGGCGCTGGGTGGTGAGTCGCAGGGGCGGGTCCGCTCTGGATGGGCACATCGCCAGGGATACCAGTTGGACTCAGAAGGCAGTTTTCGTTCTTGAGGAAATCGGGAACCTCAAACTTGCACTTTTGCTGATCGTCCTCGCTCTGGAGGTCGAAGATATGGCAGTCCTCGACCTCACCGCTCTGGTTGGTGCAAGTATCAACCGCTTGCTGAAGGAAGTCGGGATCCCAGCCGGTAATGAAGTCAGCGTGGTAGCCATATCCCGTGGGATCGCCGTTCGAGATGACGAATTCTCCCTCCATGTCCTTGAAAGCATAGGTGTTCCAGATTGTTTCGTAGAAAAGAGAAACGAGACGAGTCTCGAAGCCCTCGGGGCATTCACCGTCCATCACCTGCGACGGATAGGCCATGTGAGACCTGTGGTCGGGAGAATCCAGGTCTTTGCCATTCCAGCAAGATGGGAACATGATTTCAAAACGGACACCGTCCTTGCAGTGCGCATCCATGTAAGACTTCTCGGGAAGGTAGTGACGGTACAGCGAAGGTTCTGGCGCAACGTCATAGTTGAGACAGTTGAAGCCAATGGCTTTTTGTTGTAGTGCGAACTGAGACGCCTGAGCGCCGGTCCATTCAGACTTTGGCGGGTCTGGGACAGGCCACGTAAAGTTGCGGAGGTTGGTGTCGCCAGCTATCATCCTGAAGTTGGGCGGGAACGCTTTGGGGTTCTCTCCGTACAAGAGATAGTATCTATCATCGGATCAGCACTCACTCCAGCCCAATAAAACACATCAACACTACTTACACAAGCATTCCTCCAACCTCCTCAACCATCTCTGCGGTACCATTTTTATGGATGAAGTACAATGCCGGTACCCAGTAAATCGACTTGTCCTGCTTCACGGCACACGATGTACACTGGGATGCCCTGAGGATATCCTGGTCGACCTTGAGGCCGAAGTCTGTCCATCATGTTAGCATCCAGCTCAGCCATCAACACTCATCTACCGCGCTTGGAGCGCTGCTCATGCGTCTGGGAGGCAATGATCTTTTACGGGAAGGACTTACTGCTTGCACCGTGAATTGCGTGGACGTGGTCCGCAGCCTCACCCGGCGACACCAAGGGATCCATCCTAGCAACTCCGGCTTGCCCCCGACAAGGGAGACGCCAGAAAGCCTCAGCCGAACCGGAGTAGAGAGCCAACGCTGCTGCGAGAGCAGCGTTATGCCGTTGCTTCCAACGCATGGTGAAGGATCTTTGAAAGATGTGTATCGAATATCAGGACGTCTTGTGTCTGGACACTGGTATCAAAGACCAATGTCTTGTTCAACTCCCCCTTCAACCACGGATCGAGAGGCAATTAATGAATAGACCTCTCCCAAGCAATCAACACCCCAAGCCGCTGTTCTGATATATATATGTTCGACTGAAATATAGCTCTTTGCTGTCTCTTGACTCTAACGCAGCACAGATATTGGTCGCGTATCGATATAAGATTGCGAAATGCGTGCAGCAATCCCCCGGGTGCAGCTCCTAGGTATCGCAACAAGAATCAGAGGGAGCTACCACGAAGTCCCTCGGTGAAAACAGAAGACGTCCAAGGAAAAGAGTGGCAGACTTGAAGAAACGCAACGTTAAATGCCGAGGAACGAGAGAATAAAGAACTCAAAAGGACGAATCAAAAGGAGTACAACAGCCCAAAAGGGGACGACGGGAAAGGAAGGAGTCCAGGCACACAAGCGAGAAGCATCGCTCATGTCGATCGACAATCACTTGCACCGTCGCTACTTGGCCGTGATGCGCCTTGACCATTATCTGCGGGCCAGCGGGGTGGCGGGATGCCGGCCTGGGAGACGGATGAGTGCCGGCGCGCAACACCAACATACTCCCGACTTTTCCAACCAGTGAGGAAAGGCGGAGAACGAGACAGTTTTGTTGTCAGCTGAGGAACGGAGGATTCGAGGGCTCCGTGCTCTGACACCTGTACTGTGTACAGTACGCAGGGAGCAGGGCGGCGTCTTTTTTTCCATCTTCGACCTGGTTGTACTGTGCAGGTTCCCACCCGCGTTGGCCTCATGAATCATTATTCCACGTGGAGTCTTTTACTCTCGAACATCTGATTAGGTTCAAACAAATTATTGCAGGAGCATAGCACGTTGACAGATGCCGTTGGGCGCTTGTCTTGCACGCGCTGCCGAGAGCCCGATATCTGAGCCATGAGGATGGTAAAGGCAGGGACCAACCAACCATCTGCCAGGTCGAGCCCCCTGGCGGCTCCTTTTGGGTCCCGTTCAAGTTTCTCGGAACCTAGATAACATCCGCCGTCGCGGGGATCCTCCGTCTCGAGTCTTTCGGCCGCTTCCGTTGGACAGAGGGAAAGATTAAGGAGCGGTTTCCTAGGGGTCTGCTCCGCCTGTCTTGGGCCCCCACATGGCGGATCATCGCCCAAGGCTTGGTCGGCGCAGGCACAGGCGTCTGACCAGCGCTGGGAGCGCAGCGGTCGCGGACATATCCCAAACCGGCGGCGGGTTTCATATCAGAGTGCAGGGAAGGGGGAGAGATCTCATCTCCGACGGGATGCTTTGTGCCTGACAGGATGAAGCGGCTGGGATGCTGCGGCTGAACGGCACCCGTAGATCTGAGGCACGTGACGAGGTTAAATAACTCGGGAGATTCCTATGACGTCAGCCAGATCTCTGCCGCGCAGAAGAAGAGATTGATAAACATGCCAACACAGTACACAACAACCTCATCCATTGCAGCCGTCATCCATCTTCTCTGGCTTCCATGCTTCTTCTTCCAGCCATTCCATCAGCGGCCTGCAATAATAGCTATCTGCGCCAGTCCCATCTTTTGGCCCCAGGCGTGGGTATCCCCCTGGCCCTAAAGTCCTTCGGGTGTGGAGAAAACGAGGACGGTCGCGCCCGAACACAGCAAGCTTAAGCGCCTAAGTCCCTAGCGGTCTCTTTCCAACTCTTCACCGGTTCGTTCTCGATGGTGAACCACAGTCCAATGAAATTAATCTCTCTGTCTTGAATCACGGTGATTATTTACCTCAAGGAGAAAGAATGAAGCTATATCCACCTGACCTAGATTCTAGAAACCTGCCTGTGTTGTCAACACGCTGAACAGAGCGTCTGGTAGACACTGCTAGCTGCCTACTAATTAACATAGTCTGTTATAGTCACCGTATTAGCCATCACAGCATATGAAAAAGCCTTTCTACAACTGCAGAACCCTCAGCGCTGAGATTCTCTGCTGCTCCTGGAGCCCATAGATAATTCCTCCCATAGCTACTTCAGGGACCGAAGACCTCACATAACTACGGTGAGATCCCGTCACCAATAGTCTGGTCTACCATCCAAGGCTCGGTGGAGATTTGGAAAGAGACCGCCAGAACCCATAGCGTAGATGGAGTGCGCCCGAGGGACTTAGGCGCAGGCTTAGTCGGTTGATCGACATGTGTTCGGTCCGCATTCCACATGGAGTGCACTAACCTAAACTGTCAACGACTATTGAATTATTTCTGCCTACGGAGTAGTACTTCATCGTATATCTTGCTCTTCCACGGCGTACGGAGAACTCCGTATGATTCTCAAGATAGTAGTATTTTGCCCGACAAAGTTTCATTATCTCACCTCTGCTTGCAGGTCTCAAGGATTGCCATGGGAAGACTCTGGACGCGCCGATGCTTGTAATCGACAAAGAAAAGACCCTTGCTAAACACTTTATGTAACGCTGCAGCCAGCATCTCATTCCGGCATTTAGTTAAAAGTCCGCTTAAATCTATCTACGGCGTACTCCGTGGATACGGCACGGGATACCGGCCATCTGGTCTCACCGCAAGACTAACACGATGTAGCGTACAAAATCTCAATTTAAAATGAATCAGGTCCTCCACGAAATCCTCTGCTCTGGACTCCGTAATAATGCAGGAAGGTAACTCCGTACAAATAAATCACCGTTTATTATTCTGTTTTTGGATTATTATTATTAGGACTCGTTGAGTGGAGCGGTCTTAGACCCATCCATAGACCACTACGGTACTACCTGCATACTCAAGTCCGCTGGAGGGTCCTCCAGTATATACCCGCATTGGAGATCTCGACCAGTGCACCAACTTCTTTATTATTAGGACTGTCTCGGGAGTGCGGGTGGCAGTGAGACCTATGATAAGGTCAAAGGATTGGGTAGAGCTTCTAGAAAGGTCTCAGGCATGTCAAAAGGAGGGAATCGAACATAAATACGGCTCTACTGTACTCCGTTTAATCTTCTAGGAAGTTCCTAATCTTCATCGTTGTCTGTCGCTTCGCCATGGGTAGTTAGTTCGCCATTAATCCATCTGCTCATCCCGAAATCACCCTGTTTACTTGTTTACTGTGTAGTCATATTCTTCAGAATGCATTATGCATATGTAAAGTTCAATTGGCAAGAACGCAACGCCTTCTCAGGCACGTTTCCTACGAGTAAAGCTGCTGCTCCACAAAAGCTTGAGCTGCCTAACAGCTTAAAGACCATCATATCATATCATGGTTCCTCAGGTTCCCTTTCGGGTCTGCGTCTCTTCCTCCCCAATGCGTCGTGCTCCTTATCCCAGAGAGAAACCTGGTCGTTCGGGATCTTTCTCAGACGATGGGTCGTTGCGCCGTCCTCCAACTCCACCACTTCCTGGCGGATCTGGTAGTTCCCTAGCTTAGGGAGAAGGTAGATCCATACATAGTAATAAACCCCGCAAACGACGAGACTAGTCGAGGCTTAGCGACGCTTCTCTGATAGAAGTAACTCAAGTAGGATAGGAAACAAAAAGCTTACATTCCGATGCCAACCGCGCAGTACGTCGCGTACCAGAAACTGACATCGCCACCAGTAGCTCCACCCTTTGGTGGATACCATGGCATCGCCAGCAAATAAATGTTGACCAGCAGCGAGAAGACCAAGGCGATGTTCCAGCCTCTGAATTCCGTCTTCGACGCGCCGATCTTCTTGCGCTGGCGGCGGATAATGAATATTCCAACCGTCAAGGCGGCATCGAAGAAGGCTCTGGGATATGAATTCAAGTCGACAACTGTAGAAAGGTCAGAGATGGACAGGCACACTTGGTCATCGCGCTGGATAAGACAACTTACGAAAATTAAACGCGTCCCCAGCTGGAGGTGCTAGAATCATGAGAACTGTCATGCACCACTTCAGAAAGTACGGGCCCAATGGTGTCCCAAACGGGCGTGTGGATACCCAGAATTTAGGAAACGGCATCACGCCTTGTCTGCTCAGTGCTTCGTTGAGCTTATGCGGATCACGAAAGCATTCTCTTAGGAGTTTGGCTTACCTGGCGCACTCCCGAATCATTCGGGATTGACCGATAAGCACGGCTATGAGATTGCCGAACGCACTGAGACAAATCAGAAAGCTTAGCCCACGAGAAGCACGGGGTGAATTAAAGACAGCCTTGAACAGCAGACTCGCTGCGACTTGTTTTGATTCTTTCAATGCCTCCTTGGGGACTGCATGCAGACGATATAGTTAGTTGGATGCATAGGACAGAAGACGTTGAGCAGACACCTACTTGCAGCGAAGTATGCGATATTACATAGGATATATAGGATAGCCACAATCAATAGTGAGACTGCTGAGCTCTTTCTCAGGGTCTTTATGGGTTTCTGTTTTACTTAGCCGATGTCAAATCAGACAATGTACGCATTGTGCGGTGATACTCACCTTGACCTCGTTAACCACGTTGAAGGCGTTCGAGTATCCTTGGTATGCATACATAACCTTTACTAACGAATTTGTAATTCCATATGCGGAATGATCCGTTCCCTCGAAAGCGTTGCGGAAGTTTGCCTTTGGATCTGGCACAGAAGTATGGCCGCCGAGTACAACAAGTCCAGTGATACCGATACTATAGTAGAGAGTTAGAAATCGAGTTTCAAAGAACGGAAATGACACATACAAAACTAGTGTAATTATCTTTAGGATACTAATGGCATTGATGAGATGGAGAGAGAACTTGGTATTGAAGGCGAGAACTGGTTTGTCAGCATACACAGGAATGCTTCAGAGACAAATATAGCCCAGCGTACGTAAAACTGCAACAGTGTAGCTTGCCACTGCAACGCCTTTCAGCTCCCATGCTGTAGGTTCGTGATCGGCCACTTGAAATAGATACTGCGCGAGAACTGCAACCGACTCAGTTAGCGACGCCACGCTACCGGGTTTTGCTCAGGACAGACGGACCTATGGAATTGCCGCTGCTGAATGACAACAGCACCGACTGTACAGCGAACGTCGTGGGGAAGAGGTATTTTGGGCGTGGATAGGCTTGTTCCAGGTATACCACTTCGCCACCGGATCGACTGGGAAAGTAAGATGCCAGCTCCAAGTATACCACAAGAGCAGCCGCTGAGACTACGAAGCCGATGAACCAGAACATCATGGCAAGGCCAACAGAGCCGACATTCTGCAAAATAACAGCCGCTGATTTCTCATATATGCGGTAAGTTAATTGATACATTCAAGGTTGGCAGCGGAGTCTCTTACGTGTAGAGAAGACACCCGTTCCGATGATCATTCCAATGTTGAGCATCGCAGCTGTCAGCCATTTGACATTATATCCCAATGGAGACTTCCGCTCCACCGGGGCGCCAGACGCCTCTTGATATGCTGGCGGAGCATCATTTCCACCTTTTTCCTGGACAAACTCGAGGCTTCCCTCCACGACGACAGAGTTACTGTCATCCGCCTGCGTCGACGCAAGCGCTTCTTTGGACGCCATATCAGATGGTGTAAAACTATCAACGCAGTTGCAATCTTGTCAAGTCATCAGCGAATAGGTTCGAGTTATATTTCTGGTTCTCCAGGTCTTCATCGCAATTTATTGCGCTGGTGAAAGAGAAATAATGCATCGCTGTCCCATCATTGTCTCATCATCCTTAGCGAAATCGCGTGATTCTGCGATGCTACCTCAGGTGCCTTCCTATCTTTGAGGTAAATACCAACACACTTAAGGGCTGGGCGAACCGTAATCTTTATCTGAGGTCTCGGCAAATCAGCTGCCAAGATTGCATGCGGTAGGTGGAGATTAGAAGCAATATATGAAATCCATGCATTCAACCGCGCGGGGGCCTAGAAACTGGCGGCGCCAGACGCGGATGGCTGTCTATGGCAGCAAAGAAGGGGAGATGGGAAAGAAAACCACGACGCTGGTTAAGGAAGCATATGCCGTCCTCCAAGAAGAAGGTGGTCCAGGGGTTTTGGATAAATTCCTCGCATCAAGCGCTGTCACACTGTGGACTGGCCTGATAGCAATAGTAGTACGGAGTGCGGAGTACCATATCAGTCCAGCTGACGATTGCATCAACTCGACGCTGTCTAACGACATTCCAGGGTGGATGAGGAGCTCACCCCTGTCTCTGGAGATAGGTCTCCCTCGCCTTATCTCCAGGGATAGATTGAGTACCCAAGTAGGTAGGTAATCCTTGGACAACATTGCATGCATCATGTCCCGCAGTCCACCTCGGATCTTTTGAGTGGAGCGCCTTTATCAAGCTCGAGGGTGGGTATCTCAGCGGAAGTGATAATGGACCCCTCGAGGGATCGATAAACGTCTTAGTGTGGCTTGGCTTGATCACTTTGGGGGCAAACCGCGTCCTCTCTCCTTCCCCCGGATAATGCCAAGCTTCTTGGGTCCCCAGGGCAGAAGAGAAAAGCCCCGTTTTTCTCGTGCCAAACATCCGGGGACGCCGCAGCCGGTAATATCCGCGTCGAACTCCGGCCTATTCTCGACGCAAACTTCCACAAAATAAACTTAACAACTTAACATGATCTTTTATTTCCTGGCTGTACCATTTTCTTATTGGTTGTCCTCGATTTCAATTCGAATGTCTGCTGCTGATACAGGAATTCGATCCAACCAACATGCACACCTCCTGAATACAGCCACGGGATGTCAACCAATCATTTCAAACCCAGCTTCGCCCAAAAAAAAGCTGTAGTTTAAGATGCAGGAAACACTGTGTTTTGATATACAGAACATTGCTACCGAGAACTACTCGCGGCTTAAGCTGGGATATTATTGATTCTATGAGGACTCCTGCAGTGACTGCAACACATGACCAAGATGATGAAACTGTGTGACATACAGCCATATTATTTCAATAACTCCAGTTGTCTCGACTGCAGTTACACCGGCCGACCAATGTGCTACTCGTGAGGGAACTCATTATCTCAAGACCGACCAGAAAACTGGATGAGCGACAAAGGTAACTTAGTACTGTACACTGGAAGCGACTGAAGGCAGGAAGAGTACGCGGTAGCAATTCTCTAGATGAAGTGTAGCCAGCTATAGCGAGGTTCTTGAAGAAGCGAAGATCGTGGAAGATTAGCAATGCCTGTGCTTCGATCTCGCTTGCATGTGTAGGTTCTGAAGAAAGGCAAAGCGCCAGCTGTAGGAGGCAGCACGACATTGCACTACGTTGTACTACACAGTTCTTTCAATAGTAACATCCATTAGGCACAGAACTGCTATATCTCCCAGGAGCAATAAACTAGTATCTACCACCTTCGCCCAGGCCAGGCCTGTGGCGGTGATCTGCAGTACTGTAACTGCTTTTTTAACCTTAATCAGATCTCTGCAGATATGCACTGCACTAGGCAATAGAGGGTCGATCACACAAGGCGTAAGCTGTGGTCTGCTGGTCAACACCTATTGATGTTTAGTTCATTTCATATTGAGACTCCCGATTTATTTGACGATCGTGGACAGAGCGGCCCACACCACCCATGGTTTGATTGGAAAAGGTTCGCGTTGGCGGGATGGTTGGGCGGAAAGGGAAAGCATGGTAATCCTTGAATAATGGGCTTGTCGGGAAAACATTTGCGCTGACCGGCCCGACCACGAGCACTTCGGAATCCGCCCTTCACCGTTCCAAAGGCGCATGACATCTCACGCTCAGTCTGATGCCTGTCCAAGTCCAGTCAACACGTTAGAGGTCCTCGACCTAAAACTTTGATAGCTGTGTCTCTGTCAATGATTTCGTCGAAACGCAAGAGGTGTTTTGAGTGTCGTGTCGTTGCTTCAGTTCCCCGCCGTTCTAATTACTGCAACGCTTTTCCATTTAGAATTTTTCTCCGCATTTTTCTATTAATTAGGCTTCTTTCGTCATTCGTTCGATACTTGCCACGTTTTACCTAATAGAAACGAGGGTTTCGGAGTTCAGTCGACGACCGCGTTTCTCGAATTGGATCAGGCGGAGGCTATCTGCATCATCGGTCTTAGCACATGGAGCCCGCCTCCCAGCATTAATAGACACAAAAGAAAAATATCTCACTTCTTGCTGGACGTGGAGTTTCTTTTCTGATTATCCAAAGAACTTCTAGCCAGTTCTCTATTATCCTTTTTAACACCTTATTCGTTCGATTTCTCAACAACGGCGCAGAAAATGGCGGTGACGACGGCGACAATTCCTGAATCGGATGAGCAGCACCCAGAGCACTCAATGCCAGAGTCTCTGGTGCTAATCATCATGACCGGTGGTACTATCTGCATGCAGCGCTCGCCGTCAGGCTTGATCCCGGCCAGAGGCTTCCAAGAGTCGTGCCTCGCCCGAGTTCCGACCTTCAACGACGGGTCAAATCCACCGCCGCTCGAGGTCGTTGTTAACGCAGCCGGCGATCGTAAGAGCTACCAGAGCCTGCGAACACCACCGAGCGCCTATGACCGCCAGGTGCGGTATACTGTTTTTGAGTTCGAGGAGCTCCTGGACAGCAGTTCGATCGATGCCAAGGGTTGGGCAGAGATCGCACGCACCATCTACTGGAACTACACGCTCTTCGATGCATTCGTCGTACTTCATGGAACTGACAGCCTGGCATACACCTGTTCCGCCCTGAGTTTCATGCTGCAAAATCTTGGGAAGCCGGTTATCCTCACAGGATCTCAGGCACCAATGCTCGAGCTGCAGAATGACGCAGCGGACAATCTGCTCGGCTCCCTGGTTGTGGCCGGTCATTTCATGATTCCTGAGGTCTGTCTCTACTTCAATTATAAGCTTTTCCGCGGAAACAGAGCGACAAAGGTCGCGGCGAGCGACTTTGCTGCATTTGACTCCCCGAACTTGCCTCCACTTGCAGTAACGAACTCCATGCGCACGCACGTCGCATGGGATCTTGTCAACCGGCCAACAAACATAGAGCATTTCAGTATTCAGACAAATCTCGACACCACCCACGTGGCGTGTCTCCGCATTTTCCCAGGTATTAAGCCGGAAATGGTAGAGGCAGTCTTGAAGCTCGAGGGTCTTAGAGGATTGGTGCTAGAGACGTTTGGAGCTGGAAATGCTCCTGGAGGAAAGGATAATGCGATGACAAAGGTGCTGGCCGATGCCATCAAGCGAGGAATCGTCATTGTCAACGTCACCCAATGTAGGTTTCTTATCTTGCCTGCTTAGGTACAGATGATGTATTGACCCTCAATGTCCTGTAGGTCTTACGGGGAGCGTCAGTCCCGTGTATGCCCCTGGGATGAACCTGACCAAGGCCGGTGTTGTCGCAGGTCAAGACATGACCACTGAAGCCGCGCTGACCAAGCTCGCATACCTCCTTGCTCTTCCTGGCGCGACTCCTGAGTCCGTGGCCAAGAACATGTCTATTTCGCTCCGTGGAGAGTTGACGGAAACCTCGCGCCCAGTTTTCCGGCATCCCGACGGTGCGCTTCCAGAACGCGTCAAGAGTCTCACTGCGCTGGGCTATGCCATCGCCCAAGGAGACCTTGAGAGAGTCAAGGATATTCTAAAGGGAGAACACGAATGGCTGTTGAACGATGCAGACTACTCTGGCAACACGCCTCTGGTATGGCCTGAAATTTTTTTAGCCCATTCACTATCATTATATCCTTGAATTACCAAGCGATCTTGAACACCCTTTTTCGGGAAAAAAAAGCATCAGCTAACCTTTTCTCCAGCACCTCGCAGCCACATCCCCCTCGCTCTCCATCCTCCGCTACTTCCTCCTCCAAGGCGCCTCCGTGCACATCCGCAACCGCGCAGGCCGCACCCCACTTTTTTTAGCCGCCAGCGCCGGCCTGACCGACCACGTCCTCCTCCTGCGCAAGTCCGGCGCGCACCTCCACTCCGAAGAGCTGCCGCTGGCGGAGCTCTACGCCAAGCAGAAGCCCGGGATCTGGGAACTGGCTGGAATTGGGCCGAAGACGACGAGCGATGGGGATGTGGATGAAGAGGGTGGAAGAAGATATAGCGTTGGAAACGGGAACGGGAAGGTTGTGGGGTCGGCGCTTTCTTCTCCTTAAAACTTCTTGATGGTGACTTGACGCTCCTTTCATGATTACATATATAGAATAGGGAAGGGATAGACAGCGATAGAGATGACTAGACAGACAGGGAAGAGGAAGAGGCTCGATTGTCGCTGGCTAAGTACGCAGTTTGAATTAATACATTAATACTGTGCATACGTGCCGCGTGGATACTGGTGTCTGTCTTCTTTTTTTAAAAAAAATCCCAAAGAAAAAGACAAGATGTCCTGGTTGAAAGGGGAAAAAGCATCTATCTACGCTTACGGAAAAAAAAAGTCCAAGTCGATCTCTGTCTGCACTGGAGAGCCGCCGTACCATAGGTACTCTAAATATGTTATCTGAATTGATCTTATGATCTTATTATTGAACTACCTAAACAAAACAGCAAGTGGCTTGGACATTAATTATTAATGCCTATACTGGTTCTCATTTTATAGTAAGATAGCTAACTTTTGTTAAGATCCTTAGAAACCGTCAGAGATGGAATTGATCAAGGCGCCTTCCGGCCTAAGTAAGTATCTATTAATTAATTAATTAATTAATTAATGTAGGAGAAGGGACGGAGGAGCAAAGGAACTGCGTGGTAGTTATTAACAGCGGCTCCGTTTGAGCTTCTTTTTCTTGGTCAAATCTCAAAAGCGCTTGATTGACTGCAAGCCGAAAAGAAGTTCTCCGCTGCCTACTAGTAGGATATATGTAGATGTTGGTGGTGTAGGGTTTGGACGTTGACTTTTTTTGGCGACTCCCATGTAGCCTTTGTGTATACTGGATTGGTTTCTGCTTGTTAGTTCCTTAAATTGCAAAAGAGATACATTTGATTAGTCATCTAGCGCTTGGCTTGGTCCTTCTCTCGTGCAAATCTTATTCGCGCTTGGGGGAGATCTAAATCGAGATGGATGCGGCTGGCTTAATTTGGGGGGAAAAGATCCGCCCGGGATTACAGAGTCCTTCCTTTCCCCTTCTGTGTGAAATTGACACTGCTGCTAGTCACTTCAGAGAGGTATAAAATATCTTCCAATATATTCTCCTGCACGACGCTTTAATTTTTACGTCGCAGAACTCATCAATTTCACGGCCGATTACAATGGCCAGCGATTATCTTACGATGATGGAAGAAGAAAGAATTAAGACTCCCCGGTTTTGGGCTCGAGATCACCCATTTCCCCAAGTCGCCCCTGAATGATGGGACCGGTCGCCGTGTGCGATTCCCCCATGCCATTGCCGATCACTGTGACAGTTTGGGTGTGACGGTGCGGGAGCGGCGCATGTTGGACTTCATCAACCAGATCACGGACAAGCCCGGGTGGGAGAGGAAAGTTTTCGACGAGGCCATCGTGGCGAAGTGGAGAGCGGAGGCTTGTGTCTGGAGGGAGGACCTGGGTGATGAGTTTCTATCGAGCGCTATGTTTGATTATGTATGTAATAAGGGTCTTGTTTATTTGCCGTGTTATGTTTGAAGCTTCAAATTGAAGTCGGGTTTGGTGGCAATGCCTGCGGAGATGATGAGCGCGGCATATCTGACATGTCGACCAGTGCATGAAAGAACTCCGCGACAAAGCAGTCTATCACCAAAAATCGGGCATGGTTTCTTCTTGGATTGCGACACCGCTGTGGTCAAATCTGATGTTGTCGTGCCAGCACGCCTGGCCGAATCCCTCAGGGAAGCTGTTCGTCCGCTGGAGGATGTCCCGGAGAATTAAAAAGATTGGCATCCAGGATCAGGCAAGAAAGTCCCTGGATCTTCTCCATCCGTCTCTCTTCCCCTTGATATACGGACGGTCGCGAGCGTTGCCTTCTGGAACGGTTCTCCTGGAAGACTGCTCTCTTTTTATCGGTAAGGGAGAGCCAGTCGATCCCCCGCTTGCAGACGGCCATCGTTTTCATCGAAAACGCGAAGCCTGGGATTATGAAACAAGCCTCAAAGCCTGGGGCAGCTTCCAATGGCTTCCGTCCAACGTTACGTTTTCGGAAGGTGGATGGCCTCGAATTACCAGCTACATCAACAATCTCCATCCGCAAACGCACAGATATCTCTATGGAATTCTTGAACGAACAACTTGTGGCAATTTCAATCCGACTCTGGAACGAGTGCTTATCGTGGTTTCAGAGACGATTCCGAATTCACCCAGCTGTAGGATCCCTCGAAGACTTTACACTGCCGGTAGGTGTGAAATATCACCCGCCCCGCCATGGAGCGGAAGACGATCATCGGTCCAACACGGACGACGACGCAAATGACGGCATGTCACTGGAAGAGGTGAAAGAAGGAGATTGATTCTGGGATGATGACTTTCAAGATTGGTTCTCCCAGCACCGCGTTCTGATACAGAGAGAACCGGGTGCCTCCCTCCCTCGCGAACATTGGGAATCTCAACCCGAACACCACCCTGTGGATCTTCAAAGGGATTTCCGTTCCTTCGGGTCTGCAAATCATCTTCAAACTAGCAAATATCCATCTCACGCCAGAAACCCAGAATACGGAGGCGGCTCCTGGCACGTCGAAGGAGCACTGAATGAACATATCTGCGCCACAGCTCTGTACTACTATGATCAGCAGAATATCACTGAAAGCCATATCGCTTTCCGCCAGTCTGTAGATACCGAAGAGATGGAAACATCCCGTGAACAGGTAATCAAATTTGTTTCACCATCAGAGACAGCCCAAAAAAATTCTGGCTGACGACTTCACTTCAAGCACGAGTATCAATCTTTAGAGATGTACTACGGAATCAAAAACATGGAGGCAGCCATTCAGGAGCTCGGCCACGTTCTCACTCGACCAGGCCGTCTGCTCGCGTTTCCAAATGTCCTTCAACACCGAATTCAGCCGTTCCGTCTCGCAGATCCGACGAAGCCCGGACACCGCAAGATCCTTGCCATGTTCCTCGTCGATCCGCACGTTCGTGTCCTGTCGACTGCAAATGTCCCGCCTCAGCGGAGAGATTGGTGGGCTGTGGAGGTTCGGAAGATCCCTCCATTCGACACTCTCCCCAAGGAGGTCTTCGACATGATCATAGCGTCCGTGGACGGGTTCCCCTTGGGCTGGGAAGAGGCGGTGCGAGTGAGGCAGGATCTGATGAATGAACGGGGGGCGTTGGCGGATGAGGTGAATAATGTTATGGAACAGGTATGTAAGATACTATATATATATATATATAATGGGGTATTATTAACCGATTCTGCTGCAGAATATTTTTACGTTTTGTGAGCACTAAGGCCTGGCTGTCGCGCGTCCAAGATAGAAATCATAGAAGACTGGAGGGCTAGGAACATGGAAGAAGAAATTTGGGTCCAAGATATAGTTTCCCTAGATCGGATCGGATCACACGGTCCGATCTGATTGTCTGTCTCTGTGTTGGGCCGAGAAGAAAATGGAAAGAGAGAGAGTTGTGGACAGAGCAAGTATTAGGAGTACCCACCCAATATCCAGCAAGTTATGCCTCGCATCACGATGTAGAAGACCGAACGAGTACCTTGAAATACAGCACGTCAGGTAGCCATCTTACCTCCGCGGAGATCGTTCAATATCCAGCGGAGAGATAAACTCCACAGGTTCATGCCGTGCCGCGGTCAAGGTAGGGCAGGGCCGGGGAGGGGCGGGGTAGGATCCCGGGGTTCCCCCGCCATTCCAAGGGTCCAAGTCTCCTTCGACCGGATGCCCGCTTTGACTTGGATGGGTTATACAGTGGCACGCGACAGTCCGGGATGCTGATGCGTTACTACTATAGGCAGGTAAGGTAACCCGAACGAGCGTGATGTGGTGGGTAGGGTTGGTTGGTTGGTTGGTTGGTTGGTCGGTCGGTTCGAGGTTGGCCGATCTATCTGTTCATCTCCAACGGGGTACTCCGTACAGATATAATACACTGTATCCGTGTGTCTGTGTGCTAGATAGGGCTGTGTACGGTATAAGATTATTGGATGCCGCTGCGAATTGATATCTTCCGGTTCAAATCTTTTGAGGGCTCTTCCTTCGAGTAGGTGCTCGGCGGTGAGGATTGAAAGGGCGAGATTTTCCAGGAGACTAGCAAGCGTCATGTAGTACAAAGATGAGACATTTTGTCGCAAAACCCATCCTCCTGTTTCAAATGCAGGTGCGATAAGAGGAGCATATTGTAGATGAAGTCGACTGCGATCTTATCTCGAAACCGTTTTTCCTGTGCAGCATGCGATTTATTGTATGAATACGGCATAGCGTCTGTCTGTCCACTGGACGAGGACGGACAGCCGGGTGCAAATTGCAAAAGAACTGGCTCATCGTCACGTATGCAGCACCGGAGGATATTATGATTAGACCCTTGTCCGATAGCTGCCCCGTCACCAAGGTGGACAACCCCTGCTGTCAGAACTTAGGACTGCACTCTGTACGGCTTACCCGCTGCAGGTATCCGTAGCCTGCGTGCTGGAGTCTGGAGGGATGTCGGTAGAACTTTAAAGAGCGCTGCATATGTGGGATGACGGCACGAGACAAAGGGGAAAATGGAGAATACGCAACTGTGGTGACCATACCGTGTCGCTGCTAGCATCATATCTAGAAAGCAACATGCATATTATTGACAATGGAAGACATCTTGCTGGCGACTGGTATGTACTTGGTGACGATTGCAGCAGGGAAACCTGAATGAGCAGCTGAAATGGCGGGGTCGATTGTTGATCCCCTGGGATGAAACAGACGGTTTGGCATCAAGTCACAGAGCACTGGGTCGATTCTGGGGCATCGGATAATTGTCCGCATGAGGGCGACGGTGGTGATGGCATCACGCAAACCCGGAAGGCGGAAGCGTCAGATGGGCTGCTCCTGACACCATCGATTCCTCTCCAGCACTGCCAGAAGCTTCTCCTTGCAGGCGCAGGCCGCCGCGGTTATTGGACGCGGCGCGCACGAGGAGCCCAAGGTACCTGCGGTTGATGGAGATAACGAAAATTTTGCCGGGACGCCCCACCGGCAGCAGGAGAGGATTGAGGGCTTTGCTACGACGGGGGAACAGCGACGTCCGCCCGCAAAACGTGCTCTTGGCGGCTGGACAGCAGAACGCCAGCAGAGCCAGCAGTCCTGTCACGAGGCTGCCTCCCCTGTGGCTAGGCTCCTCGAACCATCTGGCGATCCCGTTCCGCCAGCGAAGCCCGACCGCCCAACAACGCGCCAGCAGGCCCCGTCTGGTGCATCGCAGAGCACCGTTCGAGCTGGTCAATGGCACATGGACGATGGCCCAGGACAGACTACCCCAGCCTGACGGGAACGGACGGACGGATTAACCGTACATGGCGCGGACGGCATTCCTGGGGCAGCACATCACGGCGATTTGTGTGCGGTCGAGCATCCACCGTCGCGACTCCACCCCGAGTCGGTCTGGCGTCGTCTCGTCTTGTGTGGATAGACTCGGGCCGGATGGTCCAGCGATCCGATCGATCCCCCAGGCTCTCCCTTTCCCCTTCGGGCAGCCTGCCCTGCCCTGCACCACCTCCTCCAGCACCTCACCAGCGGCCTGCTGCGCATCGCGGTCGCCCTCGCAGGCGGCCTGCGGCCGGGCGGGCGTGGGACGGGGCCGGCCGTGGCCAGATATATAGCCCGATCCGGCCGTCCAGCGCGTGCCGGGCGGGCGCGTCCCTGGTTACGTAAAGAGAAAGCTGGTCAGTGGATGGCAGGATGCAGCAGCATGTCATGCCCAGCTGTAGCTCCGCCGGGCCTGCACCAGGAATCTTCTGGCGCCTTCCCATCTCTCTCGGCCTGGGGAAATCCTGGGCATGGCATCCCCCGGCTGTGCTCCCTCGATATAAACCATTCCCCAGCACAAGGTCGTGCGCACCGGTCAATGGACGAGGTTCCCACGATGTCTCTCGCCCGATCGCGCTTTGCGTGCTTCTGCAATTGAATCTCTTTTGTCTTGTTCTCTCTCTCATCGACGCTGCATCGGCGAAAGTACGGACGACTGGACCGTACATCCATCGACCCATCGAGCCGTCTCCCGCCTTTTTTCCCCAGAGGGTGCTAACCCAGCCTTACCCTAGCGCTGGTCACCGTCAAGCTCCATCTTTTGTCTCTCTACGTTTCACATCGCTCGTTTTTTTTTATTATTATTTATTATTGTTTGATTTTTTTTTTCCCTCCGCGCGCACTTGCGGATTTTGGTACTGTGCCGGGACTAACAGAAGTGGGTTGCGGAAACTCGGAACCAGACATTCAACCAGCTCCCGTTGGCGGCCAGAGCTAGGTTGGGGAAGACGCTGGATTTACTGGAGCTTTTTTTTTCTTCCTCCGCCCTTCTAGCCTTCCCCGGCCATTACTATTGCTGTCGACCTTGCAGCCGCCGCGCGAGCCCGAGATCCAGACACGGCCACGTTCGACGCAGTGTCTAAAGCGATCACGGGACGGCATTCCCACCTGGACATCTCCACTTTTGGAGCTGTGTACTGTGAAGCTGTGGATGCTCAAGCTCGTCCCCACGGTGCGCAGCGCATCCTCCAGGCATTGCACCATCTGCTTCTGCACTCACGAGGACACCTCCTGAACCATTGCGACGTTAGCTCGGCACTTAGGATCACCTATCCATTACAGTCATACTTAACCCTCCCCCCAGAACCCCACCGGCATTCTGGAGCTGCCCATCGGGCCCTCGGACCTCCTGGACGGCGCTGATCGTTGAGCGTAAACCTCCTGGTCGATATCTTTTATCATCCTCCTCACGGTCCAAGGTCCACGGGAGCAATATCACTGACTGCATTCCTCTGCCCCTCCTCGGCCCCTCATCATTTTGTCTCACAGCTTCACTCGAAAACCCGCATTCCGAATGACACAGCAACCGCGCAAGATCATCGCCGTCGTCAACGCCACCGGCCGGCAGGCAGCGTCGCTCATACGCGTCGCCTCGGCCGTTGGGTTTGCCGTGCGCGCTCAGGTACACTCTCTCAAGGGGATCATCGCGCAGGAGCTCCAGAGCCTCCCCAATGTAACTCTGATCCAGGGTCCGCTGCTCAACAATACCGAGCTTATGGACAACCTCTTCAGGGGGGCTAGCCTGGCGTTCATCAACACCACGTCGCAAGCAGGAGACGAGGTCAAAATCGGGCGTGACCTTGCAGATGCTGCGAAGCGGGCCGGCACGATCCAGCACTACATCTACAGCAGCATGCCGGACCACTCTGTGCATGGACCGTGGCCCGGCCTGCCGCTGTGGGCCTGCAAGTTTACCGTGGAGAACTATATCCGGGAGATAGGATTGCCGGCCACATTTGTCTACGCCGGTATCTACAACAACAACTTTACCAGCCTACCATATCCGCTCTTCCAGATGGAGTTGCAGGATGACGGTAGCTTCGAATGGCGCGCTCCCTTCCATCCCGACATACCGTTGCCCTGGTTGGACGCAGAGCATGACGTTGGTCCGACGCTGCTTCAGATCTTCAAGGATGGACCGAAGCGATGGAATGGTCACAGGTAAGCTCCGTTCGCCGCCTGCTTGACACGCGACGTTAGCCAGGTAGCTGACGACTCCCAGAATTGCCCTCACCTTCGAAACTCTGACCCCGAATCAGGTCTGCGCGGCTTTTGAGCGTGCCCTGAATCGTCCGTTCCGATACGTCCAGGTTCCGAAGATTGAGATCAAAGTCAAGATTCCCGATGGCTACAAGGAACAGTTGGAAGCGATCGAGGTCCTTTTCGGTCAGCTGAATGCTCCTTATTTCCCCCACCCGGAATTCACTCGCGCGGTTTCTGGGTCTCCAAAGGCACTGGCTCCAGGAGTGGACTTGACGCCGGTGACGGAGGAGGCGCGGCAATTGTGGCAAGGCTGGAGAGACATGGAGGAGTACGCTCGGGAGGTCTTTCCAGTGGAAGAGGAGGCGAACGGACTGGACTGGATGCTATGACGGTGGTTCCAACCTGCCGGTGTGTCGGCGGCAAACGCTGCATGCCACATCGCATGGTTGTGACTTCGACGCTACTATCTCCCACATTCCTCGATTTCTCCTTTTTGCTCCGCAAACCTATGCTACGACCCGTTGACGACCTGGACCCTCATATATACCTTTACCTTTCTTGCGCGCCTCGCTCTTCGTGACGTTATCGGCGAACCGGTCTGGGATTTTGGTGTCTTTTCTCCCCGGAGTTGCGAATGGACGCGAATGCATTTTCATCTTCTCCAAAAAAAAAGTTTTAATTAATGCCTGATCTTGAACGAAACGGACGTCACGATTCTCCTCGGCCACGACGTATGACACTCGGAAAAGTCACGCTCCTAAAAGTTTATCTTCATTTTCAATATCCTCCTGTGCATATCCGGGATTAATCTTTCTCGGGCGGCGTTCTGTGATGGTTTTCTTTTCTGGAACCTTGTCCAAAAATATATCTTTAATGCCGGGATCCTCGTGATCAGTCACGATAACCCATGGGTACAGTACACTTGCAACCAACTTTGTGTGGAAATATGCTGGACCAGTGAAAATGCATGAGCAAGATCCTTTAATATCCGGTTCAACGCAGCTTTTCTTCTCTCCCCACTGGCCTGGAAGCTTTGAGATATCACCCTTGAGCTCGTTCATCACTTAGGATGTAAAGCACATATCGGATGAAAAGGAAAAATAATATGTACAGTATAGTATATCTTATGATGCGACGTCGTCGCACTGGCCAATGGCGATGAATCCCCGTCCCAAGCACATGGGATGGCGGGAAAGAAAAAGCAACGTGAGAAAGAAGCGAAGCGTACTTAGCGTCGTGAGGCACCTGGCATTATTAGTTTACTGCGTAGATCTAGATCGGCAAGAGGATTGCTGCCCCAGTCAGTCGGTGTCACCGACAGGGTCCATGCACATGCAGATACTACTGTATGCAGTCTGCATCCCCGTTCCGTCCTGACGCCTGGGTTTGTTCTAGTCTACTGTACAGTACAGAGTACTGTTGTAACATCTGCCCTTCCCACTACTACTGACAAAGAAAAGAAGCCATTGTATGTAAATCATCTACGCGCTTCTTCTTTTTTTTTAAAAAAAATATTGTTACAACAACGACTGGACTTGGCTGGAAAAGAGGGCGTAAGGACCCTGGACATATGACTCTCATGTGACTGGATCACCATGATCCAGGAGGATTGATCCTAAAACATAGATCCAAAGGCATCGATCCAACAGATCTGATCCCCTTGAGCTGATCCCTAACATTCAGGCAAGAAGCATGTATATAATGACGCTCTTAACAGGCAGATTCAGACCCTCATGGTCAACTCATGCAGTGAAAGGACACCTCAGGATAGCAATAGCACTCTGTTTATCCATATCCGATGCCCTTGTCTCTTGTCTTCAAGATAAACTCTACGACCCTTAGACCCATTCTAGGCCTGTCGTTACAAATGTGTTTTTGGGGTTCAAATGGTCGATGCACTCTCTCTGTCTGCACCTACCTACCTCAGGTGTTAGCTGGCTTGTCCGAATGTCGAACCCAACCGAGGTTTCAATAATAATAATAATAATAATAGGTAGTTAGCAGTAATTTCAGGGACAGAGAGCATTCATGAAAATGAGCGGGTTGTAATAGTTATACTGTAGATGTTGAAACCTTTCTTCTTTCATCACGCTTATCCTTATCGGGGTATGGGATCTACCTGGCAAAGCATGTGATTTGTCGCGTTTCTTATCGCGTTGTCGCGTTTTCGTGTTTTTTGCGATTGAGATCGCGACTGCGACTGCGTGCTCAGGTCGTCCTCTCTCTGTTTTTTGCCTCCTTGTTCTCTGTTAGAAGTGCAGCTTGTTGGCAATAATGCAGTAATAATGAATATGGGTGGTTAAGCAAAATATTTTTTTTATGTACTCCTTTTCACTGAGAGTGGTGCCCCTGCAGACACCCTTTTCTCTGTCAAAACTTAAAAGTAGTGAAGAAGATGCATCATCCATCATACTTATTATTTTTTTTTTATTTTTTCTCAATGTTTCAATCAAAGCTTATATATATAGACTAAGACCTTATCTCAAGTCGGGTAGAGTACCCTGCACTAGGTAGCATGTAAGACACATTTTTTTTACCTACACTGTATTCCTGAGATAGATCAATCAATGGGCACATTTATTTTATTGATATGGATTGATCGATCAAGTATCAAATGTCAAGTACTCTGTAAATACGCGATGATTTGCGATCGTTCAAGTCACAAAAAAAACCCTGGCAGGGCTGAAGAGGGCTGACAGACAGGGCTCCATTGCCATCGCCACACAGGCTCCACCCTGGTTTGAGACTCTCCAATCTCCAACGTTGCGCGGGCAACGAAACGGAGTTTTTGCTCTGTTTTTGTTCTGAAACTCTGAAGAGAACTGAACGAACGATGTCACTATTGTCAAAGAAAGAAAGAGAGAGAGAGAGAGAGAGAGAAAATCTGCAGCTAGCTTTAGATTCAGCTTAGCAGGATAGCAGCGTAGCAAGCCTTTGAAAAAAAAAAGACCTAACCGATACCCAAAGCCGACAACAGTGCCTAAACTTGAAATTAACTGCCGGGGACAGTTACCTAAAAAAACTGGTACTCCATACGGGGCGCCTCTCACCCAAGCAACCGCCCGCCTTGCCCCTGGTCTGGTCTGGTCTGGTCGGCTTCGGGACGAGCTCGTCCCGTCGCGTCACTCAATAATCAATCAAAGAGAGGGACACGAAAACGGGGAACCTACCGCCGAATCGATAAGCGGATAAGGGCAAGGAGAGTCGTCGGGACAGGGGCGAAGAAAAAAAAATTTCCGTCGCGGCAGGAAAAAAGAAAAAAAAAAGCTTACTTCATCCATCCATACTACTACGGATACATATAAAGGGCTTTGTCTCTTCCCGTCTTGGCCCTTTTTCCTCGTCCTTTTCTTTCCATCTAATCCATCTGCTTTCTTCCCTTCTCCCCTCGGGAAAAGGCCGTCAGTTACTTTCAAGACGAGACATCGAATCGAATCGATAAAACAACGATAAAAACAGCCAACCATGCCAGCGACAACAAACGGCAAGACCAAAGCCAACGGCAAGGCCGACGGCGAGAACGGCAACAAGTCGCTCCTCGAGCGTGTTGAGGCGCCCAGCGACCTCCCCAAGGAGACCAGGTCCAAGATCGCGCGCCTCGAGTACGAGTTTGCGCGCGCCGAGTTTGAGCAGTGTATGTTTTCCCCCTTTCTTTCCCCCTTTTTTCTTGTTTTTATGTTGTTTGTCCGTTTGGGTTGATTTGAGGTTTTTAATTTTACTTTTTTTTGATCTTTTTTGAAAAATTTGCGGTCGCTTTCGCGCGAGCTGGATCAGCGCGGAAAGTGGAGTTGGATTTTCATTTTTTTTAAATAAATTTGATATCTGCGCTATCTACATTATCTACGTACTGACAAGTCGACTACAGTGCGCCAGTCGGTCCCCAAGTTCCGCCCGCTGTACGAGAAGCGCAACGCCCTCATCGCCTCCACGCCCGAGCTGCAGGGCGACTTCTGGCGGCGCGTCTTCGCCAACGCCCCCGCCGAGGTCGACGAATACATCCTGCCCTCCGACGCCGCCATCCTGGGCCAGAGCCTCAAGAACCTGACCGTCGAGCGCTTCGAGGTCGACGACCAGGGCAACGGCGAGCCGCGCAGCCTGCGCTTCACCTTCGAGTTCGAGACGGGCGACGAGAACCCCTACTTCGAGGATGCCAAGCTCGTCAAGGACTTCTACTGGCGCCGGGAGGTCACCCGCACCGCCAAGGGCAAGCGCCGCACCTGGGAGGGCCTCGTCTCCGAGCCCGTGCGCATCCACTGGAAGAAGGACATGGACCCGACCAAGGGCCTGCTTGACGCCGCGTGCGACCTCGCCGAGGCGGAAAAGAAGCAGGGTACCGGAGCGGACCGCAAGAAGCTGCCCGAGTACGAGAGGCTCGTGAAGAAGGTCGAGGAGCTGGAGGCGGAGAAGGCCAACGCCGAGGACAAGGACGACGACGATGAGGAGGGAGACGACGAGGACCCTCTTGCCGGTCGCAGCCCGGCCGGTGTGAGCTTCTTCGCCTGGTTCGGCTATCGCGGCAGGGACGTCTCCGCGGAGAAGTCTAAGGAGGCGGAGAAGGAGGAGGAGGAGCGATGGGCCAAGATCGCCAAGGGCGAGGAGGTCGACCTCGACGAGGATGACGACGACGATGAGGATGACGAGGAGGAAGACGACCTCGAGGAGGCCGAGATCTTCCCAGACGGAGAGGGCCTGGCGAATGCCCTTGCAGAGGAGCTCTGGCCCAATGCCCTCAGATACTATGGTGAGTTTTTCTCCCCTCCCTCAACTTGCTCATCCGCGAAGCCCGATCACTAATTTCATACAGAGCAATCGTTTGATATCGCTGACGATGACGATCTTGGTCTTGAGGAGCTGGATGACGACGAGGACGACGATGAGGACGAGGACGACGAAGAAGGCGAAAAGGACGAAGAAGAGGAAGCCAGGCCCCGGAAAAGGGTCAAGAAGACCTGATCTGGCCCGCTTTCGAAACACAAAAAGCGCCATACCCAGTCGTCACCAGTCGTTTTTTCCCCTTTGTAACATTATATCACAGAACGATCACCAGGATTAATAATAGTATGAGCACGAAGATCAACACTCCGATGCAGAAGGAGGACATTGTATCTATTACGTTTCGGGAAGTTAGCTGTTTTTGTCTCTTTCCAATCTTTATAGCTGGCTATATAGATAGGACTCCAAAAAGAAGTGCACTGCTTTGCTTGCTTACCTTCGTTCTTCCTCACGATATGTGTCAATCTCTTGACCCCGTGCTGTAGCTTCCCTCCGACCCTGTCGGCCAACGTATCCATATCATCCAGCATGACCGCTTGCTCCTCGAGCTCCCTGCCCATGTCGTCCGCCTGCTGCCGCAGATTCCCCACGGTCCGGAACACCCCGTCCAGCTGCTCATCCTGCTCCTGCAGCAGCTCGAGCTGCCTCTGCTGCTCGAGCGCCGCATAGTAGTCGTCGCCCCTCCCGTCCGCGGCAGAGGGCGCCGGCGACAGCAGGTTGTCGAAATGCGACGGACTAGGCAGGGCGGCCGCGACGCCTCCTCTTCCTCCTTCTCCTCCTGTATTAACCGATAACGATGCCGATGTCGATGTCGTCGCGGTGACGGTAACCGGCTTCTCCAGCTCTTGCCTCATGTTCTCGATCTCCGCCCCGACATCCTCCACCAGCCTTCGCCGGCGCTGCACCTCGTCCAGCTCGACGCCATAGCGGTAGGGATCCTGCTCGATGGCGCCCACGCTCTCGGCCAGGTCGCGCAGGTCCGCGCTGAGCTCCTGCAGCGTCGACTCGAGCTCCGACCGGGCCTGCTGGAGTTCGGGGTTCGAGGGGGAGGTCGCGAGGGAGCGGATGCGCAGGAAGGAGGAGAAGAGCGGGCGGGTGGTCTGGAGTGTGGAGAGCACGTCGCTGCGTTGCAGGTATCGTAGGTTAGCATATCATGTCGATCGTTAGGTTCGGATTGATTGGGATAGGGATTGGGGTAGTTCTCGAAGAGAGCAGGCATGAGGATGGGAGACATACGCTTGGACCTGCAGGAAGGGGTCACTCTGATTTGAATCCATGACTTCTGACTGCGGAGATAGATGTGTAACTATCGGAGAGGAAGCATTCTAATTGAGCTTTCAAACTCGAGGGATAAATTATTCAGTTGTTGTCTTTATCCGCGATGATTGATGATGACGGAGCTCTCAGCAGCCCCGGATGCGACGACGGAGGGCGCGCGACCGCGACCGGGCCCGGGGAGCCTCGGAGATGGGCTTGGCGCTCCTCACTTGGGAAGACGCAACAGTGGACGTCTGGGACTGACACCGTCAAACGACCATCCCAACGCTAGTTGCTTTCCTGCTTCACCATAGTCGATTAATGAATGAGTTGAGGATATTGCATTGAACAAGTTGTTCAATTTGTTTTTGGCTGGAGCTTGGGTACCCTGCGAAGAAGCCCCGTTCATTTTACCTTCCAAATGCAGATATGCCGGGGTCCTAACACTGGCGATGCAATTAACAGACGGCCAGAGGAGCCGATTGTTACAGTTTATGTGGTTTCGGCCATGTATCTCTTTGAATTGCAAATCGACATTGCCGATATATCCAGGAGCTGGTTCTCGATTAGGATTCGCTCCTGGAAGCCATGCAGAAGCTTGTCACTCCGGGTCCCCTTCGATAATGACCGTGATGGCAAGCTACAGTTGCGTGGTATTTAGAATGTGCTTATAAATTTCTATGACTTCTGATGTCTGCTTCTATTTTTCCTGCCGGGCTGTGAGCACACGCGCTTAATTATTCTGTCGACTATCCCGTCAGTTTGCTCTATTGCCATATTTCCTCTTGCGAGCCCACATTTTGAACAGTTCAAAGAGCTCTACGATCTCTATGATTGCCAGAAATGTGGTTACTTTGATTCTCATGAAGCCGTCCGTCTCTTCTCCGCTCTCAGATAGGCGATTCTTGAAGCATCTGTGGAAGATCCGGAGAAGAAGAGTTCCCTTATTGAAGCGCATACATGCTAAAGTCAACAGTGAATGCTTTGCATTGCTGACATTCTAGGAAATTTGTTGAGGTCGACACCATGACTATGGATGGGGTTTCTTTCACTTGCTGCACGTGCTGGACCATAATGGCTGCCCCATATTATGTCTCTACTCTTACCTATCTACCTAGGTAGGTGGGGGCCGAGATAAAATGATAAAATGTCGCAGATGTTCCACAAATTCTTTGTCTTGAAATCTGTGAGCAGGGAGGCCTGTTCACAAGTATCCAGCGATGCCATATCTACGAAAGTGTGCGAAGGAACGAACTACGGCCGTAAAACACGGGTGTCTACCGTTCCAACCGTGTTTCCCCGTTTCCAGTGCTAAAATAAATATTATAAATACTGATATTATAGTCCACTATGAATTTCGGCCGGCTCCGTCTCGTATGAAGCTCGAGTTCGCGGGAACCCGGCCGTTTTTAACCCCGCTGATAATGGTGGTGGCAGAGATAACAATGCTCATCTACTAGATATACCATAAACGTGCCTTGTTCCCAATGAGCTATTTGATCGCGCCATAGAAACGTCGATTGAGCTGAGAGGGTGTAGCAAGTGATGCTCACTTCTCAAATCCAAGCTATCGAGTACATTGCTCTCGCCGATCTCTTTCTAGCAGTTATCAAGGTCACAAAATAATGGCAGAAAACACAAAATACATCGACCGTGAGATCTCCAAGATCTCCCTCCACGACTTCGACTCCCGAATCGACGAAGTCACCTCTCAGCTCATCAAAGCCGCGGAAGACGTCGGCTTCTTCTCCATCATCGACCACGGCATCCCCCTCGCCGAGATCAACCGCATGTTCGACACCTCCGAGGCCTTCTTCGCCCTCCCCGACGCTGTGAAAGCCACCGTCCCCTGGAACCCCCAAAACGTCGGCTGGGAGAGGAACTCGCAGGTGCGCCCCTGCACGGGCAAGCCCGACACCAAGGAGTCGTACCAGCTCCAGTTCGGCGAGAACATGGAGGGCATGTGGATCGGGGATGAGCATGTTCCCGGGTTTCGGGAGACGTCGCTGGCGTTCATGCACCGCGTGCAGGCGGTGTCTGAGAAACTGATGCTTTGTTTCGCGCGCGGGCTGGGGATTCCTGATGATTACTTTATCGGGTACCACGATGTCACCCGGCCTAATTCGCAGACGACGATGCGGCTGCGGCACTATTTTGCGCTTTCTAGGGAGAATAAGAATGGGGAGGTCTACTACCGCGCCGGTGCGCATTGTGACTGGGGTTTCCTGACCCTGCTCTTCCAGAGAGAGGGGCAGAGCGGGCTCGAGATCTGCCCTGGACGCGAAGTGGTGACGGAGTTCGCGCTGGGGGATGCTTGGACCAAGGTTGACACCAAGGCCGGGGAGATCGTCTGCGACATCGGTGACCTGCTCATGTCGTGGCCGGTTCAAGTCTACCTTTCGTCGCGTCAAGACGCCGACGGAGCCGGATGACTACTACCGAGACAGGTACAGTATTGCGTTCTTTAACCGGCCTTGCAAGGATGCACTGATCCAAGGACCGAAGAGTAGGTACCCGATGGTCACGGGGGAGCAGCTCACGGCCAATGCGATGCAGAGAAATTTCAAAGCCTTGCAGGAGAAACAGAAGGCTCTTGCGGCCGCTTCTGGGTGAACGTCAGTGGGAATGGTTCGCAATACAGCAAGCGTCTGTGAAGGCTATCCGTGTGTCTGTTTGACAATTTACAGGAATATTTGACATTCTCTCAGCTGGGACCAGCGGAATGTGAATATATCAAATTCATATATATCATCGACTAACGCGTTTCCTATATAAAGTGTGTCGAATTCTACGGCGCCTAGTACTGACTGGTATGAAGCAGAGAGGTCCAAGATTGTGTGCACAGGACTAATTAGGTAAAATAGACAAGAATAAGTAAAGGATAAGTAAAGGATAAGCAAAAGGGACACATATATCATCCCTTGAGGTTTATATCCTCATTGAACACTGCCTAATCCATATACAGGTAAGTCATTGGCTAATTCCTATAGCAGTAATTTATGGCTGACAAGGTGTTCGAATCTACTCATGACCTTGCTATTTGAACCGTTGTGGGGGCAACGCTCAACGGAACCTGCCATCCAGACCGTTCCTCCTTCAGCCCCGGCGTGATCACACGATATTCACCATCACCGAATGGTATCTCAATCCAAATGACCGCGGATGGTGCCTTGGGGACCCAATTGAGCTGTGACAACGTCACAGAGATGAGTCCAGATTCAGGGCGATAGCTAAATTCGTCAATAATCCCAGCGTCAATTATTATGAACACGCCTAATGGGCCAATGTATACTCTCCGGCGGACGGCATCTCGAGGCTGGACGGTGATCGTATCCCCCTCGTCCTCGACAAGGTTGCCTCCGTAAGCAACGAGGCCAAGCTCGTTGTCATGAACAACGTATGTCCCAGAACCGAGAATGAGCCCGAGATGGTTTGGGCCGTAGTCACCGCCGTAGGCATCCTAGGCTAATATCTCTGGGAATGAATGGAAGGACGCAGATGCAAAGCCGTCTTGGTCGATGTTTGACAGTGGACCGTTCATGCCACCATAGCCAACCCGAACCAAGTATGTGTCTGCAGGGTTGCTACGGAATGCTGACAGGGTTACAAGAGCATTAAGCCCAGAGCCGTAATGGTGGATCTGGCGTTCAATGCGTCGTAGCTTTCCAGCGTATCTAGTAGAACAAGAATGATATATCAGTCCACAGCATTCACTCAGAACGAAAGGACAGTGCCCACCCAAGTACTCACAAATTGTCCCAATACCGACGAGTGTTGCCATTCCATCCCCAGTGAGAGATAGACGGCGTGTAGCCGAGAACGGTATTCAGTGGCAGTTTCTCAGGTTTCACCCAGTTGTATATACAAAGAAGCAAACTCTGAGATCCTGAGAATTATGGAGTAGAATCTGCAGATTTCTGTATCTAATACTGCTATCAGCCATAGTAGACCTGTGGAAGATACAGTGGCGAGAAGAGATCCAGGGGTGAGCTATTGAAAGCTGAAAACGTGAATTCTGCTGAGAAGAAGCAGACAGTTGTAGACTATTCTGCCAACAATGCATAAAGCAAATATACAATAAACCCAGAAAAGAGTCTCAGGATGCCTTAGTCGAAGATCATGAAGATGGTGATGTACGGAGACGGAGTTTAGGGCACGTGGGGCAACGAGCAGCGGCGTCTCCGCGCTAAACCAAATCTCGTAATCTCCGTCCGGGCGGCCACAGTTTTTTTTCAGCGACAGCGATAGACACACTTGCTGGATTAGTTAGGAAAACTCCTAGAAACTTGGAGTGCAGCAATGGCTTTGCTGCTGTGCGGTATCCGATGACCCTAGTTGCATACTTCCATTATGAGCTCCATCTCTCCTCTCAGCCCTCTCGCTGCTTCGTAGATTGCCACCGCAGTCGGCAATCTCATGATGCCAAAGACGCCCCTTCCACTCTCTGAGGAGTGGAAGGACCCAGATTCTTATATTGATTCCCTACTTTCTTTTGCTACCTCATCAGAGCTCTTCAGGAATCTCTGTGGCGGGGTACATATTCTAGACTTTTTAACCAGAGAGCCGGACCTTTACACGTCATTGTTGCCTGAGGACTGGCGGGCGTTCTTTGACAAGCATGACATACAAGACATCCTGTTTCTTCTGCTAAGGGAGGATATCAAACCGCTTAGAGACAGAGTCTCCGCGCTCAAGGATCAGGCTACAAACGGGGCCACGCAAGATGAAAACAAGTGGAGAGGGGGGCCTCTGCCCCCAATCAGTCTGTTGGACTACATACTCGATATCCGGAGATTCAGTCTGAGACGGGAATTTACACCCCCGAGCCCCAAGAATGCCGAAATTTCAAGGCATATTGCTGTTGGCATGAATCCAAAGAAACACCATGAGGTTCAAAACTTCTCACGATATGTTGCCGATCTCTCTACCAATGTAGAACGGACAAGGGGGAAGCCTATCTCCCACATCGTTGATTTCGGCTCAGGGCAGAACTACCTTGGACGAACGCTTGCAAGCCCACCATACAATAAACATATCATTGCCATCGAGCGGAAGCATGACTACGTCAGTGGAGCCAAGGACTTGGATATCCAGGCCAAATTCGCTGAAAGGAAAAAGAAGATCGTCATCAGAAATAAGAAGTCTAAAAAGGAAAAGCAAGTTCCTCAAGAAAAGCCATCGGGCTGTCCTGACTGCCGTCAAGACGAATCCTACATGAAGGAAGATCTCGGTGAAGGTGGATCTTCAGACATGGTCAACGGTCAGGACGAATCTGTTACTGTGATTAACGTTTTCCGCGAGCTTGACCTTGGAGCTGATGATTTCAGCTGGATTGGGAATAAAGTTCCGAAGAAGGTGGCTGATGACGAGGAGCTCAAACCGAAAGGAACTATAAGCTACATCGAGCATGAAATCCAGGACGGTTATCTGGAGCCTATCATTAAGCATGTGGTTCGGCCTGAGGCAATAGATTTGGAAAAGACCGAGGACGGCACTGTCGTTGCAATTGATACTGATGACAGGAAGGCGAGTGATGCGAGCGTCATGGTGGTCTCCTTGCATTCCTGTGGCAATCTGGTTCACCATGGAGTGCGGTCCCTGGTTTTGAATCCATCAGTTGCAGCAGTTGCTATGATCGGATGCTGCTACAATCTTGTGACTGAGCGCCTGGGCCCTGCAACATGGAAGCTGCCTGTCCTCCGCTCCCTCCATCCTCGTCTTTCGCAAACTGCCACTGCGTATGATCCACATGGTTTTCCAATGTCGAAGCGCCTGGAGGAATACCCTCACGAAAGCGGGACTGGCATCAAGTTCAATATAACTGCCAGAACGATGGCTGTACAGGCGCCGTACAATTGGGGAGCAGATGACAGCGAGAGATTCTTTATACGCCATTTCTATCGGGCTCTCCTTCAGCGGATACTCGTAGACCGCGGGGTTGTCCCGAAACCCACCATCCCGGCTAATATCTACGAGATGCCAGAATCGTCAGGTTCTGGAGGCACTGCACTGATTGTCGGTTCATTGAGAAAGGCTGCTTTTGCTTCGTTCCCTGCGTATGTCCGAGCTGCCGTGGCGAAGTTGGTCCGTGATCCGACCTATGGGGCGAAGATTGAAGAGAAGATGACGAGTCTATCGGATGAAGAGTTGGAACGATATCTAAAGGACTATTCCCCGGCAAAGAAGAACCTCAGCATTGCATGGAGCTTGATGGCTTTCAGTGCCTGTGTGGTTGAAGCTATCATTGTCGTCGATAGATGGCAATTCCTACGAGAGCATGATGTGGTCAAGGAGTGTTGGGTCGAACCAGTCTTTGACTACAGTGAAAGCCCCAGGAATCTGGTTGTTGTAGGAATCAAACAATGAATTCACTGCCTCCGGATCTTGTTATTTCCGTCCATCCGTACCAGCCTGAATTCGCTTGTCGCGTATTTTGTTTTATGTCCAACACAACCACCTCACCACCGTCACTTACGCGCACAACTTCCACCTCTCGGCGCTCAACGCACCACCACGCACAACAACGCACAACAGGTCTCTGATACTGTTCAGTGGCTGGTGTGACCGTTGTTCGGACTATCTCTGGGTCAAGTATTGATTGACAGTGTTAGAAGCCTTCTCTTCCTCGTTCTATTGCAAGAATCTGAATCTCTCTTTGGACAATGTCAACGCCGATGTCAAGAGAAGCTTTTGAAGCCAGGTGCGAGCAGCTTCGCAGATGGCACGCTGAGCTGTCAGAAAGGATGATTAGTCGTCCGACAGGCGAGAATGCCCGCAAAATGGAGAATACTGGCAATGGTATCCGCACCACAGTCAGCGCCGAGAATCTCAGCGTCGCCATGGAGGGCGTCAGCATCAGTGAAGAGGAACCCGCAGGAACTGAGTCTAGGTAACGTAACCCTACATAAACAGAAGGAACACGCTTCTTGACAGACACAAAACACTGACATCCTCACAAAGCTACAGCTCTGAAATCTTCACCATCCTTGTGGGACCTGGGAAGCATCGTTTCTTCGCTCATCGAGACATCCTCGAGGAATCCCCCTTCTTCGAAGCGTGCTGCAAGCCAGGCTTCAAAGAAGGCAGGGACAAGCTCATCGTCCTCGTCGACGACGATCCAAGCGACTTCTGCAGTCTACTCGAGTTCCTCTACGCCAGGTTCAACCCATTCGACTACGTCCCGGGCGCACTGCACCCTGCAGACATGGCCTCCAACCTCTTCTACGACGAGTCCTGGAGGGACCCGTCGAGGCTCTCGGGCTTCCAGTTCATGCCGAACAACGCTCGAAACAGCAGCGCGGTGTACCGCATCTTCGACATCAAGAACAAAACGCAGCCGAACGTCGACAGCGCCGCCGGTCAGAACGCCACCGCCATGGCTGCCAACACCACGACCACCACCGCCCTTCCAAGCGCGAATACTCCGCAGCAGCAAGATGATGACGACAACGACGAGACGACGACCCCTGCGACCCAGGGCAAGCTCCAGCTCGACGTCCTCCTCCGCCGCTACAAGATGGCCGACAAATACATGCTGCCCGACTGGAAAGAGCACCTCCTCCTCCACATCCTCTTCGCGGCCGCCAACAGCAAGCCGCGCGAGGTCTTCGACTTCATGGCCCAGGTCTTCGCCCTGCCCTTCGCCCCGCCCGACAGCTACATGTCGTCCTTCAAGCGCTACGTGCGTAACTACTTCAAGCTCGCGGGTCCCCACGACACCCTGATGCCGGAGCTGATCGCGCAGGGCGGACCTCTGGCGGAGATCATCTTCCTGACGGTGCGGGAGCTCCACCGCGAGGAGATTCAGCCGGGGCTGATGGAGCTGGCTGTGTCTGGTGTTGCTGGTGTGGGTGGTTGGATGTAAACTGATCTGATCTGAGAACCCGGTTCTTTATCTTTTTTTTCTTGTCTTTTTCTATGATTCTGAGAAGAATGTACTGTTGGTGGCCCCCCAGACCACATGTCTGGGGTTGGCGTAGTCATGTACTTTAGCACCAGTTAGAAAAAAAAATCATTTATGAAGAAAGAAAAGTAACCGGAGACCTCCCGGGCACATGATCTGGGTATCAAATAGCAGTAGGAAACTGAACGTCACTGTCAAAAAAGTGAGCTTGAGACCCCCTGGCACGTGATCTTGAGGTTGATATTGAGATCTCATGATGTAACTTTGGCACCAGTAGCACATTCAATAACAGCTTTTTTTTGTTCAGAAAATCATCTCAGAAAGTGAACTGGCGGGCCCCCAGACCCATGATCCAGGCACTACCACAGCTCCTGATTCACATCCTCCATCTAAAGAGCTCCAGAAGCTAGCAAACAGAATACTTATCCACATCCTAAAGATAAAATCTGAAAAGAAAAAGACATCCATTCATTCGTTCACTGTAGCTAGTACCTAGCTAGCTACCTAGCTAGTGATCATCACATCAAGTCAAAGATACAATATAAATAAAAGACAAAAGACATAGCCATGTGAGACATATCAATTCACTTCAAGCAACAGGCCAAGCCAAACAAGGAAACGAAATACATCCTATCCATCCAAGCAGAGCAGCAGCCACACAACACAAAAGCCGATGTTGAAAAAAAAAGGCAAAGTAAATCGTTCCCAGGGTATATATATGTTGCCTCTTTCTATAACCATCACATCACACCTTGAACGATAGCAAGCAAGTAAGCAAGAGCAAGCAAGGTTCTGCGAATTCGAACGCCATCACTGATATCCGATCCGTTCCCTTCCATTCCGATCCGTACGGTTCCGTTCTTTCTAACCTTTACCGATTTATCCCATAGGTCTTGTTTGTTCTGTCTGTCTGAGTCCTATGTCTTTGGCTCGGGGGGCGAAATCCAGCGTCCGTCTCGAAGCCAGACTCCGACACCACCGTACAGGCCTGCCTCCGCGCCGCGGAGGAAGGCGAAGCGGAAGAAGAGGTCCTCGGGCTCCTCTTCGTCGCCTCCCGTCTCGATACTGTCAAGGCCTTTGCCCGGAACGACGCCACGCGTCAGCTCCAGGCCCCGGTGGCCGTGACGGTGCCAGGTGAACTCGCCGCGGGGATCCTCGTCGAGGTAGCCGCGCCAGCGCTCCACGTCGTTCACGAGGACGCTGACGCCGTCAACGCCGAGCTGGGCCATCCGTTCGCGTTCCCACAGGGCGAAGGTGATGTTGCCGTTGCCTCGGTATTTATGCTGATGGTCTAGTGCCTGAGGCACGTCAGGCAGGGAGACGCGAACCGATGCGCTGGTGATGTTGGGACTCGTCGCTCCCCACCAGCCGTTGGATCCACCGGGACCGGACGGCAGTTCGCCAAGAGCCGCGGGGGTCTGGATGATGGATGCGAATCCCCACCTCGCAACGCCGTTGACGAAGAGGCCGAGAAGCAAGCCCTGGTAGATCAACGATGGCCGTATCGGGAAGGCTGTCCCCGGCATAAGCAGTATGGCGAGGATGTAGTGGTGAATTCTGAGGCGCAGGCCAGGAAGGGCAAGCAAGATTATGAGGATAATGCCCATCGTGGAGTAGATCTTCAGGTAGCGTGGCATGAGGCCCCCACAGCGGATGTGCCATGTCTGGCCGAGAATGATGGAAACGACGATCGTGACCATCACGCCCAAAGCCAACTTGGCCCCAGGTTGTTCGCGGATGTCATGCGGCGTAAGGCGCTGAATAGGGATCAGAACGGCAAACGTGTAGTTGTTCAGGGCCCCGACGAAGGCCGGAGGTAGATAGAGGAAGGTCTTGCTCAGTTGGTATATGGGAGAAGACAGCGGCTCCAGAAGGGGGCGGGCGCAGTAGATATACAGCACGTATGCGATGAACGAGGCCGGTAGAAGTCGGGAGAGCAGGAGGGAGAAGAGCTCGGTCAGGGACGGAAGATTCGGCGGGTCTGACACGAGGCCAACATGCAGGAACAGTATGAAGAATGTACTGAAGAAGAACACCGGCGGGGAGGTGGTGAAAAGGGAGAGGAGCACTATCGCTCCGATCGTGATGCCCAGGAGGGGCCATCTCGGGTCCCGAGGGCAGCTGGCTTGGGAAGACGACAGCTTGACGAAGCTAAACGACTTGGGAAACGTCGACGGGAATCCAACAGACGTCAATTTATGCCGCGTGACAGATGGATACGAATGCGCGGCACCTTCCAGCTTCACCACACCGCAGCCACCAGCGGTGTTCGTTATAGCACCAGCATGGATGGCAGCTTGGCAGATAAAACTGTCCGCTCGATAGATAGCCGGCGAGGAAGACTCCGGATCCGGCCCACCCACGACGAGAGGCTGGTAGTTGAGGGTTTGGTTGCCAACGGTATGAGGTTCGAGCAGCAGGTGGGATCTGCAGTTGGCAGGGCAGCGGAAGGCGAAGGTCGAGGAGTTGAAGGGACGGCAGTCATTTCCATTGAGACCACACTTATTTCCGCCGGCCCTACAGATCGTCAGTAAGCAGCGTCCGTCATCGAGAGGAACATCCGGGAGGTATATCTGTTCGTACCAGAAGCTAGCTCCACACGAGATCGGTTCGGGCTTCCCGTACCCCTCGATATAACCCGACGAAGCGGAATGGAGCAGAACGAGAAACCAGGAGAGAAACCAGCTCAAGTATAAGAGCAACAGCAGCGCGATCTTGTGCCTCCTCTTTGGAAAGAAGCGATCCAGGTACCTGACGGGTATCTCTTGGACATGCGGGAACAGAGGCTTCAGCAGCAGGGTCCGCGGGGGATCGGGCCCTTTGACCCAGCGTGCCACCGCACGGCCGGCCTTCCTGAGCGGCAGAGGAACCCATCTCCAACGGAACGACTTGGAGGACTCCTGTAGCCAGACGGGGAGACGAAAGGTCTGTCCGTTGCCGTTGCGTCCGCTCGACCCCACAGGCAGCAGGTTACCGGAAGCCTCGGGATCATCGTTGGGCTCGTCGTCGGTCAACGGCGGAGGAACGAAGACTCCCCGCTCCTCATCCTGGGTTCGTTCGTACATTCTGGGATGCTCTGATGGGGATAGAACCGGTCAGCAACACAGCATGCATGTGGGAGGAAGAGCGGTAGGCAGAGGAGCTATATATAAAGTCGTCGACCTACCCAGGTGCTCTGGTGGGGCACCAGAGACGACGTGATGCTACGCTCCGAGAGGTGCCGGAACGATGCTCTGCAGAAACGAAAGAGACGAGCTTGTGATCCAGAGCGGAGTCAGGGTCCGGATGAAGGCATCCTTTCAGAGAGAGAGGTACAGGGCATGCCGTGGAAGGGCGCTGGCGCTCTCCGCGACAAGAAACCAGTCCCGGCGGGCGCAGCGGCCCCGTGGCTCGCGGAGGGCCGGGACCGCCTCGTCCGGCCTGTGACCGCGGCCACGAGCCACACGCCGCGCACCACGCTCATCAGAGATCTCTGTACTATTATTATGATGGCGACGAGACACGGATCGCGCGGCGGAGCGGTGATCCATCCGCTGGAGCGGGTGCCGGGCCCGCTCCACCGCTGCCCGCCGTCCAGGCTTCTCCAGACGGTGAGGCCGGCGAGGGGAAAGCACGGGCTGCTTATCAATCAAGCGGCCTCGTATCAACAGAGATAAGCCTCCCCGGCAAACCAACGTGGAGGACGTTGGATCGGCGGGTTCTGTTTCCATCTATTCTATATACCATCTCTGGGGTTCCGGTTCGTCAACAGCCTTCATCTTTTTTTTAGAAGATCTGTCCTGTCCCACCCCGTCGTGCAGACTGGACACCTAGCCGAGCACGTCATCTCCGTCCACTCGCGCTCCCGGCATGGCTGACCGGCCTGCTCCCCCGCTCGACCTCTCCCACCACTTCTCCTGCGCGACCCGGAGCCGCGAGCAGAGCAGCGTCAAGAAGTTCTACAAGTACTTCCAGATCCCGGGGATCCACAATCTGGCCGGAGGTGAGCTTGAAACAGACCCCTTGCTGCGACCCCGACGATCATGCCAGCTAAACGCCGCACCCCCCAGGCCTCCCCCACGTGTCGTATTTCCCATATGACACCCTCGAGGCGGCCGTTGCGCTCCCGAACCGGCTCAAGCCCTCCCCCAATGCCCCGGTCGACCCCTCCAAGCACGACGTGGGGGACATCGTACGCAGCCAGCCGCCTGCCTCCGCCCGCGTCAAAGTACCGAAGAAGAGCGAGACCACAAACCTCCTGAAGGAGATCGATCTCTTCACCGCGTTGCAGTATGGCACTGCGGAGGGCTATCCGCCGCTGCTCTCCTTCATCCGACAGTTCGTGCGCGAACACCTCCATCCCAACGTGCCCTATGCGGGAGGCCCCGAGGTGATCCTGTCATGCGGCTCTACGGACGGTTTCTCCAAGGCGATTGAAGCATTCACGAATGTCTGGAACCAGGACCGCGACTGGATCCATGACAGAGAGGGCATCCTGTGCGAGGAATTTGCCTACATGAATGCTATCCAGACCGTGAAGCCCAGGGGCCTCAACATCGTGCCCGTGGCCGTGGATGCGCAGGGCATGATGGCTTCCGGAAAAGGCGGATTGACCGACGTTCTGGAGAATTGGGATTTCAGCAGGGGACGACGTCCTCACCTGATGTACACCGTGACGTGAGTGAAGCCCTTCGGCTATACATGTTATATCCCCGCTAACAGCGTGCTTCAGGATTGGCCAGAACCCTACTGGTGGTACGCTGTCTGTGGAGCGTCGCAAGGAGATATACGCTCTCTGTCAGAAGTATGATATTATCATAATCGAGGACGATCCCTACTGGAATCTACAGTACCCGTCTGCGAGTGCGCTGGCCGCGAAGTATCGAGGAGACACCGCACTGCCTAATTTCTACGACCGCAACTACAATGCGCATGGGAAGTCTTCTGGATATGAGTTCTTGGACTCTCTCGTCCCGTCGTATCTCTCGCTGGATACTGACGGGCGTGTCGTACGTCTGGACACTTTCTCCAAGACTATCGCGCCGGGCTGCCGTCTTGGATGGATCACCGCACAACCGGCCATCATTGAGAGGCTCACTCGAATCACCGAGACGTGCACCCAACAGCCATCTGGCTTCGTCCAGTCGATGGTTGCTGAACTTCTTATAGGCCAGCAAGATAAGGACGGCAGCGAATCCGGACCCAAGGATGACCGTGCCTGGAAGATGGACGGCTGGGTCCGCTGGCTCGAAGGTCTGCGCGGGGCCTACGAGCGCCGGATGCAGGACATGTGCATCGTCCTCGAGGAGGGCAAATACATTGTCCTGGACGATGCGGATGGCCCTGACTCGGACAGCAAGAACGAGGACCTCAGCGGCTGGGAAGTCGTGAGCAAGGCGAAGATGTACGACTTTGTCTGGCCCATGGGCGGCATGTTCGTCTGGATCAAGATCTGCATCGACACTCACCCGCTGCGGTCGCAAGTCGGGGCGGAGAAGCTGTGCAAGGCGCTCTGGCTGCATCTGACCCGCAAGCCGTACCTGTGCCTGGTTGCGCCCGGTGAGATGTTCGCGCCCACGAAGGAGTCTCTGGATGTCGCGTGGCAGTATATCCGGGTGTGCTTCGCGCCGTTGGAAGCAGAGGACGTGTCTGCCGTCGGTCAGAAGCTTGTCGACGGGTTCAGAGCCTTCTGGCAGAAGAGGAATCCGGATGACATTGAAGATGTCGAAGAATTCTAAAGCCTCAGATCTCTCAAGTGTCTTAATAGGCTAATCTTGGTGTTTGAGGGTGCAGTATAGAAATCTGTGCGCCTTGAGCTCGAGACTAATTCTCATTTTCAGGTCTCGATGTTGGTTTACTTGATCTGGATACAGTTCGATGTCAGCTTACTATCTTAAACCCAGGACTACCTGCACGGCTGATTCGTTGCTATTGGTAACAAAATTGTTTTCCAAGTAATCTAGGACCCACGTTCGAATGCAGTCAAGCTGAGGATAATGATATATGTATCTGCATGATACTGGTTTATATTTGTCTCCAATTCTGGAGCAGATTATTGTTCCGGATGAAGTCGAGCCGCGCGTGCATTCGGGATGACTCCGATATGATATGCGCCGGAGACTGGCCGGTCTTAGTTCGGCCCGAACCCGATCTAGAAATGAATCCCGCTTACATGACCGCGTTCGCATCTTGGAAGAATCAAAGCACGCGAAGAACGACCCAACAAATTAATTAACCGTGCACTAACATATTATTCAGCTCAATGTGTCTGCATTCTATCACCGTCTTTCCAATGCCGACTCCTTCTCTCAAACTGTAATAACACTCATTCTCCTCCCGGGTCCGGACTCTGCAGCCCCCAAAGTTGACAGCTGCGGCGGGGTTCTCAACTCACAAGACAGAAAAAGCAAAAAAGAAGAGCGATTGAGGATATAGCCAAGAAACGAAAATGTCCTCGTCCCTCGAATCCCTCGAGAACCCCGACCTGGCCGAAGAAATCCAAGCCATCAACGCTATCTACGACCCCACCACCATCACCGTCATCAGTACCAGCACCGCAGACAGCGCCGCGCCCCCTCCGTCGAATTCCGCATTATTAGACCTGGGCAGCTCCGGCGCCCCCTCGACTTCCTCCGTCGCCACGACCGTAACGCTCCAGATCCCGAACCATCCGAATCTGTCCTTCGTGATCGGCTTCGACGCCAAGTACCCGGAGACTCCGCCGCGCGTGATCGGCACGGCGTCGACGAGCTCGCGAGGCGAGGGGAAAATCGCTATCGATGTCCTGGAGGATATTATCAGGCGGACGCATCAGCCGGGGCTGGTGTGTCTGTTCGACGTGATCAATGAGGCTGTTGAGGCGTTCGAAGAGTTGAATATCGGTGGAGCTAAGCAGGGTCAGGATGGTAATGCTGCTGCTGCGGCCGCGGGTAATGAGAATCACGTCGCGGCTGCAGATTCCACAGACCACGTTACAGAGGACCTTGCCAGTTTAACGTTGAAAGAAGCCTTCGGCCTCGACGAGCCCCCGGCCTGGGTCCTCTCAGACGTCGTCACGGAGAAGAAATCCGTCTTTCTCGGCCGCGCTGCGCGCGTTACGAGCCTCGAGCAGGCGCAGGCGTTCCTCGACCATCTCCTTGCGACGGATAAAAAGGTCGCCGCTGCGACGCACAACATCAGCGCGTGGCGCATCAGGCAGAAGAAACCTGCTGCCTCCGGCGGCAAGGGCGGCGATTCGTCTACGACGGCGGCGGAGACTATCATACAGGACTGCGACGATGATGGGGAGACGGCCGCGGGAGGGAGACTGCTGCATCTCATGCAGCTGATGGATGTATGGGATGTTATTGTTGTGGTGTCGCGGTGGTATGGCGGCATAAAGTTGGGGCCTGATAGGTTCCGGATCATCAACAATGTTGGGAGGGATGCGCTGATCAAGGGTGGGTTTGCGAAGGGTGAAGGAGGGTCGTCGGGCGCCAATGACAAAGATAATAATAAGGGGAAGAAGAAGGGGAAGAAATGAGCTTAGAGATGGGCTTAGATTCCCTCTACTGCGAGGCTTGCTCTGCTACATGGGGTATGGATGGATTCCTCGGGGGTGTAGATGGTGGATTTGTCAGCTATCTATGTCCTTTGGGCCGTTTCCGTTCCATCCTGAAGAGGGACTTGCTTCCTCTCAGAGCTTGCTCTTCGGTCCGACGGGCCTCTCTACTTCCGCAAACTGGTAGTAGTAGTCGAGGCTCTTTGGGTTGAGCAGGGTCCCCGACGGCTTGACGACCTTGCCAGACACAATCTGCTTCACTGGCAGCTCGACCTTTTTCAGGTTTACAGTCATCTGGCATTTGTCAGCGGCGTCAATGCCACAACGCAAGGGGGCAGATTTGACATACTGGAATTTCTGGAGTCTCAAATATATATTTCGGGACATGTCTGGCGCTCAGCTCTTTCCTTATAGCGGCCTTCACGTCTGCCGCCAGCTTTTCTGTGAATGGGACACCTGGTCGCATCAGCAGGAACAGCATCACGCTTTCGTCGTCATCTTGTGGTCGCCTCTGGCCAACACAGATCGAATCAGCGACTTCCTTTACGAATTTCGTCTCGATGACGCTGTATATTTCAGCCGACCCGAAACGGACGCCGGACGGGTTCAGCACACCGTCTGCCCGGCCGAGGAATATGACCTGCTTGGTGACAGGGTGAATCACGACGAAGTCGCCGTGTGTCCAGACATCTAGCATCGTCAGCTATTTGTCTCACAGCAAGTTAGTGACGGGGGCGCTCTTACTGTCGAATCGCGCGAAATACGCGTCGAAATAGCGCTTGTCTCCATTCTCTCCCCAAAAAGCGACTGGCATATTGGGGAACGCTGCTGTTGCCACGAGTTCTCCCGGAGCACCGTCCTCAACGGGTACGCCTTTCACTCCAACGCCGCCCTCGATCATCTGATCGTACACCGCGGCCGGTGTCCCCAGGCACATTCCCTGGCAGCCACCCACGTAAAGTGGACTCAGCGGGTTTTCACAACCGAATGAGCCGGCGATGTCCGTCCCTCCGGAGATATTTGCCAGCTGGACGTGAGCTGGGAACCCTTGGTCATAGAACCATTCAAACATGGCGTCCGAGAGGACCATTCCTGTGCTACTGACGCTTTGCAGACTGCTGAGATCGGCGATATCCCTGGGTCTGATATCATTCTTCTGCAGCTCGTGCAGATATCGCGGAGATGTGCCAAAATGCGTGACCCTGTCTTCTGTCAATCGTACTCCTAAACAAGAACATGGATGCGCTGCCTTACTTGTGCTCTCCAACTAGCTTAATGAGCGTTGTCGGATCAGGTACAAAAGGGCTCCCATCATAGAGCAGGACTCTTGCCCCAAAGAGCAGCGTCTGTGTCGCCGCAAGGTACATGATCCATCCCGTAGTCGTGTACTGTAGAGCCACAGTATCCGGGCCAAACCCGCGGTGCAACCCGCCTTCTTTGCAGGCGCTGACGAGCACGCCACCGACGGAGTGTACAATACACTTCGGTTGGCCAGTCGTCCCAGAAGAATAAACCACCAGGAAAGGATCCCTGAACTCGATCCGCTCGAACTCGAGCCTGTCCGATTCCGCCTGGGACAGGAAGTCGGCAAGCGTCTGCGCCTTGGGAACCCTGCTCACGTCCGCAGGACGATACCCGAACCTCGGCTGCGACACCACACCCTGGAACACCTCCACGCCCTCCATGCCTCTCACGATGTCGGCCATCTTCCCGCGGAGATCGATCGTCTTGCCATTATACACCACATAGTCATCCATAAAGAGCCATCGAGGCTTGATCTGTGTCAACCGATCCAGGACGCCCTTCACACCCATATCCGTCGAGCTGGACGAGAAGATCGCGCCCAACGCCGTCGTCGCCAGCAACACGAGCAGCGTGTCGATACTGTTGCTCGCCACGACCGCGACGCGATCGCCCTTCACCACCCCCGCGGCCTTCATCGCCTGCACCAACCGCCCCGTCCTCCGGCGCAGCTCGCCCCAGGTCAGATCCCGCGCGCCTTCCCGACCGCCCTCCCGTATCTCCGTCACGGCGATCTTGCTGTCCTCTTTTCCGGCCTTGCCCACGGCTGTTGTCTGGGTCGGGGACTTGTAAGGGCCAGAGACGGAGAAGAGGATATTCTCAGCGAAGTTCATGCGTATCCCCTCGAACCAGCGCGGGATACTGTCCATGCGGGCGGACTCGTCCACGGCGGTCGTGTAGGTGCCCTCGTGGATGAGGTTGAAGTAGCGCCAGCAGAAGGCCCAGAAGGCGGCGCGGTGGGCGATGGAGTAGCGGTAGAGGTCGTTGTAGGTCTGGCTGCAGTTAGTCGTGGGATATGGGATGGGATGGATGGATTGGTGCAAGTAAAGTGGTTTGCTCAAATATAGATCAACGAATAGATTAGATTAGAGTAGATTAGATGGTTTAGACAAACAATATACCCGTTCTGTACATACATCCTTCAGAGATAAAGAGCAACATAACAAGACGCATATCTCAAACCAATGAAGACAACAGACAACGCAGCTATCGAATCGTAGATAGAAACGGGGGAAAGAAATAACCATCAAGATCCGATCAAGATAAAGATCAGATAAAGAACTCACAGCAAACCGCACCCCCGTCCGCTCCTCCAGCGCCCGGCGGAACCTGCCCATGTTGGTCGCCTCAGGGTTCGGGTGCTCCCAGAGCTTGCGCGGCAGTGGATGATGATGATGATGATGATGATGTTGTTGTTGTTGTTGTGTTGATGATGATGGGGTCGCCATTTTTGTAGACGATGATAATAATCGACGAACGTGATCAGTCAGTCGGGGCAGTTAGTTACGCATCTTGGATTTAAGGAAGCATCCTAGTCACAGTATTAAATCAATTGGGTGGTTCGCATTCCGGTTCTACGTACTTATGTCCTGTACTACTACTACACCGTCCTACCATCGGAAGATCAGCCGTCCGAGGTTTGTTCCGGCAGAGAGGAGGGCGGGGGGGAGAAGAAGACAGGGGATATGAACGAGTCCCGCAACGAATAAAGAACCGACTTTAGGCAGCTCCTACATAGTTGGAACCTGGGAACCAGGAAGGTTGGTTTCGTTCAAGCATCTTACCTAGGTAGCGTCCATCGGCTTCGAAATTAATACCCCAAGTCTCTCCACCACCCCGCAGATTGCCCTGTTATACCCCGTATTGCTGATTCATTCCTTAGCCTAGCCTAGCGGGTACTGCCAGAAGGCTTATCCCGTAGACTCACGATGCCAACGCGGCGTGGACGTTCGTATTCCGTCCCTCCATCATCATCAACGTCGTGTGTCCCAGTGATTACTCCAGCAGCGCCTCTGCCTCTCGAAGTTCAGCCGTTTCCGGCGTAAGTTGATCGCCCACAACTCTCTGCATAGCTTTACTAATTTCTCACTTGTATTTATTAAGTGATTTAGAGTGGTGTATCGAGCTCTGTGAGAAGAGAGTAGCTGCGGGAATTGACGTCGAATTCAACAAAAAGAACCTCGAGGTTTTCCTCAAGCAAAGAGATCGGCTGCCAAAGACATTGTAAGGTAGTTTAGTTCTTCTTTTTCCTTTCTTTTTTTTTCCCTTCCAGGGTGATCACTGACATCGTCATGGGGTCACAAGGACCGTCGAGCACGGAGAGCCAGAAGGGCTTACTCCAGCAGTTTATCAGCGCATTTCCGAGTTGAAGGGATTCCTTGCCGCACTCCCCGATCTTGCAGAATTTCCCGGTGTCTCAAAGGATGCTGAGCGAGAGAACATTGAGGCGGTCTTGAGTGCCTATCGATCTGGAGACCTAACCGTTGAGCTAGGCAAAGTCTCTCGCTGGAGCAAGGGCAAGATGATCGCACCATTGAAGGAGAGGAGTATGGAAGAGGCCTTGGAGTGCGCCAGGCCTGCCCAGGCAAGTGGAAGTTTCTGGCTTGAAGATGTGAGTTCCAGTTCTTAGAGTCTCGGTTAGCATGAGATTTGAAGCTGATAATACCTTTGCTAAACAGCCGGCCAATGCCAAGCGCCGTGCAAAGGCTTTCGTGCAAGTCCCTGCGACCCACGCTGTCACTTCAGCATGATGTTAGAGCCTCATGCAAAGCATGCTGACCCGCTGACCCGCCATCCACCTTTCCAATGAACAGGGAGACGAGCTTAATCAGGGTTCCAACGAGCATCATCACGGCGAGAAGCTGCCCAAACGTCCCACCTCTGCTGCTTCCGGGGCGGATGAAGACGCGTGAGGACCACCGAGTCCACACGTACAGTCTAACCCCGTGCAACATAACACGCCAGTCAGGAGTAATAACCAGACGAGAAGGACGAAGGGTATATAGTCGTGAGCATGGAGACAAGATCCAACGCAGCACGTCGTCCGTTGGTCGCTGGGAGATTCACACCGAAGAGCACATAGATGGTCCGGGAATTGCACTCGGGCTGGTTCCCGAACGTCGACACCGTTGCGAACACATAGACCAGGTAGCTCAGTGACCCGGCCGCCGCGAGGACGTGTAGAACGTCGAGAAGGCGAATGTGCGTACTACGCCCGCTGGGTAGCGGCCCTTGGGCCTGATGGAGATGCCCACGATTCCCAGCAGGTGAAAGACGCAGAGTGCGTGGAAGAGGGCCAGCGAACCGCGCGCGGTGGCGACTATGGTTGTGAGGAACAGCGCGAGACCCGTCACGCCGAGCGAGGATTCAATTGCGCTGGAGAGCTCCGCAGACCGAAAGGCGCAGGTAAAGATGGGCCCGGAGAGTGAGAGGACATAGAGAGATGCGCGGACCTGGATGGAGCGGTGTCAGTCGAGTCTACTCAGGAAAATATATATCCATCAGATTTGAATAGATCGAGAAAGCAGATGGAGGAGTGATCTTACACCGACTCCTATCATATCTGGATCTGGGAGGCGCGAAGCCTGAGTGTTGCTCATGGTTGCACTTCCGCAGAGGACGAAGGAAATTGGAATATTTTTTATCAGCATATTCCAGCAATCCAGCGTTATAAGAGCTGCGAGTTAATTTATCCTCAAAAGTTTATCGGGCGTTAGCACAATACCTGGCTGGGACAATTTCACCTGAAATCTGAGCCCAGATACAGGTACTGTGTACACATGCGTAAATTGAAGCAGCATTTAGGTAGTTCGAGGGATAGTACGTACGATTACGGACACGACGGGGACGAGTACGACAATTAGGTATGCGGGTGCGTGAGCTGGATGGAATAAGCAGTTGGACTTGATCGCTCCTTGTCATGTGATGCTGAATATTTATAAATGTTTTTGATGAATATTCTCTGTATTGAGTAACCACGGATAAAATGTGTGCTGTTTTTGGTTCAAATGGAATGCAATATCCCTATCTGCCATATCTCTGACAGGATTCAATTGCGTGACGACGCATATTTGTTGAACGGAGCAGTCTCAGACCCAACTCAACTCATTATTGATCGCTACCCGCATAGGTCACGCTGCAGGGTCTATCTAATATTCCGATCCGTCAAAGAGATATACATATATACTCATTCCTTTATTAAGATTGTTTTGGGAGTCACCGGTGGCGGTAGTAGTGAAAGCTTCTGGAAGGATCTTAAATCCATGTAAATAAGGGAACTATTTATATATCGTGGCACAGGTGTGTTCTAGGATGCTTATAGTCCTCATCATCACTCTCTATTCTTTTTGTTCTGGGCAGTAGTTAGATCAGTACCCAAAGCTTCATTGCCCTCGAAGTTCCTGAGTTTGTACATGCTGTATTATTCTTCAATATTGCCCTTTTTGAAATTACTTTTCATACTAAAAGTGCAGTGTCGACCATAAAATTCATGTTGGCGTTGACATATCGATGATAATTATTGAAAAGCGACAATGATCCTTCACGGTCATGCGAAGCTAACATGCATTTTTGGTCCACTGGAGATACTACTACTGCATAGACATAGGCAGATACTGGGAATCGATCAGAACTCTCGCACACTTTACTCCACTTCGGTTCTCCTTCGCTCTATATGAGACTTTCCCGAGGTGTGGATTTGAAAATAGATATAATAACAATAACAGCAGCCCCAGTCCCAAAAACCGCTCTTGAAAATCTCTGAGGCCAAAAAAGAGATGGGCAAGAGGACGCGATGGTTATTGTGTAGGCATGTAGTCCGTGTGATGCATAGACAGGTACATTCTCCGAGAACAGCATATGAGTTGTTCATCGAGTTGAACTCCAAAAATTGGGATACGAAAATGCAGTTCGATGGTTCTCAGGAGACCCCTTGGGACTTGGGTGAATTCCTTTGTATGCCGCGCAGCACTCCGTAACAAAGGAAATAATATGATAGAGCACGCTAGACGATAGAAAAGTGAGACATCTCATTGTTCTGTCCAGTGTGTGCACGGCACATACATTTACCGAATAGTATGCGAATTTTGTAGCCGTCCATGGGTAGCATCGTTACTATTGTACATACGAAGTGCCTACTACCGTGTAGATTATTGTATATAGTCCAGACATGCACAGATACTCCATACTGCACCTTTCCCTAAGAAGATGCTGTAGAAAATCTCAGGGGTGCTGTACGGAGTACTCCTTACCTGGGGAGGGTACTGCAACTGCCGAAAAGAAGGGGTCGAGAGACAGGGGTGCTGAAACGCCCAAACTCCGCATTGACGCAGGCCCGGTCATACGGTAGACTCCGTCGGAAAATAAAATGAAGTCCCACACCGAAAACGACAGGGATTATTATGGCGTAGAAGCAAAAGAAGCAGGAGATTAGTTGCTACCAATAACTCCATCTTACCTCCTTACAATAAAAAAAAAAACAGACCTTGGATGTCCATTTCGAAGTGCACGTGTCACAGCTCACTATTAGTAATCTCTGGCAGACTGTTTCACATGAAAATATTTTTTGTCGCGGATGCGCGTGTCGATTCTGGCATTAAGGGTCCTCGGGAGCAAGATTGACGTGGCCCGAAATCTTTTGTCGACTCTGTATAATTATTATTTGCGGCCTGATCTCCGCCTTGGAAGAGAGATCAGTTCGAGAGCTTAGCCTCCAGATCCAATCAGTCCCACAGCCTTCTCGAAGGCAGAGGAACAATGAAACAGAACTCCAAAGCTTGGCCATAAGATGCGTTCTTTGTGATACGTCAATGTCCTCTCTCCAAGAGTCCAAAAGGGTCTACGGAGTATGTATGTGATTGTTTCGAAACGCAGATCTGCCCTGTGTGCTCCATAGCAATGGGATTATTTGGACCGTTAGTCGTGACTCGATCTATACCAAGCTTTCTGGTTTGTGGGTCGTTGGCCATGTCGTTGGCCTTCTCTATATGGCTCAGATCAGGCCTCGCATCACCAATAATAATGGATGGAGTTGTTCGGACTTGCATAACCATGTGGTCCGCTTGACTGGACCACATCAACCATGAAGCCGCCCGTAAGAGTGCCATGAACTTTATACCGATCCAGTTGCGGACGAGGAACCCTCCATGTGTGATGGCCTTGGGCGCCGGTTTCGTAGTAGAACTTGCAGGTAGAATGTTGAGGTATTATTGGGTTCTGTAGGAAAGACAGAGGAGCCCCTCACTGAGGACTACCACTCCAGACTACGTAACCGATGTGAAAATCGCAAAGTTCTGCAGAAAATTTTTTTTTAGATCGCACAAGTCTCTCAAATCCCGGTAATAATGAATGTAAGCCAGTAAGGTCCCTAACTGAACTCAGGCCACGCGAAATCAGGGATATGGCTGAGGCACATTGCGTAGGCACGCGGTGACGCGAGTAAGACGTGGAACAACCGACATCGACATGTCTGAAACGCCCTAATCGATAAGGCTCAAGCGAGATGGCCTGTGGAGAGACCGCCGTCAGCGAATCGGTGATCGACGACCCGGATCGATGGATAGGCGGCCGCCATGCTGGCCAGGGGGCACTATGTCGCACGATCGCTGGGACCGCGAGTCCCTAACTTCATCCCAAACCCCAGACAGGCAAAGCGAGCTGGCTTCAGCTGCCGCGGCAGCGTAGCCGCCTCCCCGGCTCCTGAGAATCTGAAGATGGTGCCGAATTTCTCGACGCCTTCGATCCAGGGATCAGGCAGTAAGATATCCCTGTCGCCTCCACAGCCCGGCTGCATCTTGCTACTGGCCGCGACCGACGACAGGGCGCAGCCTCTCAAAATCGCCCATCGCGATTTCGAAAAAGTTGCGGTGATCTTCCGATCGTACCTCGCGGGCGGCGGAGACTCTTTAGGCTCCGGCACCCTTTAGACGGTGGATCTGCTCTGCAGCCCCGTTATTGTGAAGCGCTGGCGGCTGAGAACTCCGCTGAAGGCAAATGTTCTGAGCGGTCCTTTTTCCAATTTCGTATCGACATGAGATCTACTCCGTGCCAAGTACGCAGTAAAAGAAAAGGTTGTACAGAGATAATCAGTGAGGGGTTCTCTGCAGCAGCCAGGACTGCCAATGAACGATGAATGGTCAGCGTACGCAGCACAACTCGGCAGATCTCTCATCTCAGGAAACCAACTGACTGTTCGGTTTCGTGGTACGGTTCGTGTTGAAAAAGGCCCAAAATTGCATCCCACCAATCCATTGTATTTGCAATTAGGTCCTGAGCCCCTGGTGCGACCGCACGGTCTCAACGGAGCGGGCGATCAGGCGATGAGGACTCTGTATGGCTTGCCACAGCAGCACCGTGCCTTGCATATTCGAAGCTTGCCATCTGATGATCTCTGAAGGACCATTGCCTGCTTCATCCATCGCGATCCACAGTGCGGCTGGAAGGCCTCAGTGGCTGCAACGACGCTCGGAAGAGCCGATCTTTTGGGCTCTCTCGATCCCCGTTCGTCGATGCCTGACGAGACGAGTGCTCCAGTAGTGAATTAGCTCCCTGATGTGTTACCAACGAAGTCAACCATGTGTCCAGGGTCTCACCAAAGCAAATGATGCTAGCCTCTGCCGGCTGTGGGGGTGGAGGATGCCAGTGCCCAAGTGAACTCCAAGCCGGCCCACCCCGGCAGGTCGATATAAACACCCTATATCATCCTGTCCAGGGTCTCTTCTCTCTTTTTCTCATCACTCCGGTGCAGTTCGACGGATTGATTTCGCTGTTCGACTTTCCTTCCTCTCTTTCCTTTTGCATCTGCGCTTTTCGTCCTGCCTGTGGCGGACTGTCGTTCCTTGGACAGATACTTCTCGCGCGACAACGTCTGAAGCAAACACACCTGCGATACCACCACTCCTTTTTGCAGCCAGCCAAAATACAATAGGGTTCTTTCAGCCTTCAATTCACACACAAAAGGTATTCTAGCCCTGTTCATTGTCATTGTTTATTGTCCCTTTTGTGACCCGTCTTTGGTCTGATATGCCTATTTCTCCAATACTCTATTAAATGGGTCAATATTGGAATTGTCTATTCATTTTGCCATTTTCCCAACTTTATACATCGCTTCTACCGTTTCTAAATGACCTTCGCTGACTTTCAAACTCCTGAAGTTAGCTGCATTCGCCTAGCTCTCTCAAGCATCCAGTCTTTACCCACAACCTGTCTGATTCCGTCCGGGACGAATCAGAACAATTCAACCTCTCGGAAGTCGAACAGGAATCAAACGTCACTATTCCACAATGTTCGCCAAGTCGATCCTCGCGGCGACTGCCGTGCTCTCCGCGTCCGTGGCCAACGGCCATATGATGATGAAGACACCGTATCCATATGGCCCGAACACGCTGAACAACTCGCCTCTGAACGCCGATGGCAGTGACTTCCCTTGCAAACTGAGAGATCACGTATACGATCCGCCAACCCAAAACAACACCATGGCGATCGGGGAGCCTCAGACACTCAGCTTTATCGGCAGTGCTACCCACGGCGGCGGCTCCTGCCAGATCAGCTTGACAACTGACAAGTATCCTACCAAGAATTCCCAGTGGAAGGTAATCCACTCCATCGAAGGTGGGTGCCCAGCAAACGTGCCTGGAAACCTCGAAGGTGGCGCAGACACCCCGGATCCGACGACGTTCCAGTTCTCTATTCCAGACAGCATAGCTCCTGGTGAATATACTCTTGCATGGACATGGTTCAACAGAGTTGGAAACCGCGAGATGTACATGAACTGCGCTCCGATCATTGTGACATCAACAAAGACGAAGCGCGACGACGCACCGGCCCCTGAGGAGCCCGTCAATATCTCCAAGCGCAGTCTCCCTCAGGACCTTCCTGATATGTTCGTGGCCAACATCAACGGTTGCATGACCCCGGAGGGCGTTGACATCCGGTTCCCCAACCCTGGTAATTCCGTGGACCTTCTTGGTGAACCCTCAAACCTGATGGCCATCGGTCAGGCTGCCTGCACCGGTGGTCCCGGCCCCGGCGCGTCTGTTTCGGTGTCCGTTGGCGCTTCTGCCGCCCCTGCCCCTACCGTTTCCACTCCTGCCGTCTCGCCGTCTGAGCAGGCCGTGGCGTCGACTCCTGCTAGCCAGACTGTCTCACCGGGCATCTTTGTTCCTACCGCTTCACCGGAGCCATCTGCAACTGCTGCATCTTCTCCCGCCGCCCCTGTCGTCCCATCCAGCTCTCCGGCTCCTTCGTCGAACAACTCTGGCTCCATCAGTGGCGCCCTGAGCGGTGCTTGCAGCCCTGAGGGCATGTGGAACTGCATCGGTGGCACATCTTTCCAGCGCTGTGCTAGCGGTGTCTGGTCCGAGGTTATGCAAATGGCCGCTGGCACGGCATGCACTGCTGGCCAATCCGAAAACCTTAAGATCGCTGCTGTCGATGTGGCTCCTAGGTCTGAGTTGCACTTCAGGAGATACATGTCTCGTTCAAACCACGCTTAGGCGTTCATAATCCGCTGGCTCGGATATTAACCGTCATCGCTTCTCTATCCGCGGATTATTGGAAATATCCTTGTTAGCTTTTTTTCTTTCGTCATGTACAATTTCGGGGGAAGTTTTCTTGGTGTTGACTTCACTGTATTTACCTTTCAATAACAGGACTTTATAGCTGCTCCCAAGCCAGAACATTAGAAGTGTATTGAAAGTTTCCAGTGATCTACCTAACTATATATTTCATAGATGTAGTTTGTAACAACTATCGAAGAGGACATTGCGCGAATATGGAGGTAGAGGCTTTCATCCGTTGACATATTATCGGCCCTTACTCTTTGTAGGTTCAGCGTACTGTCGCTCGATGGTGAAATAGGTGCCTGGACAACGTAAGGTATGTATTCCTGATTTCCCCTTATATCATGTCCGAGCTAATCGTTGTTTTTCTGAGCCGTAGAATCTTTCTAGAGTTAGTGACATCTCTGGGCACAAGGTATGGCTGGCGCTCAATTCCGACATGGATCTCCCCGTCGACGCCGATATACTTCCCAAATCCATACACACGACCTTTTTGCCTCAACCATTTGGCGAATTCGTTACCACGAACTTCAACCTTCTTCAGGTCCTGAAGCAAGTGACTGCTCGCGAAATATGATATCAATACCGCGATGCTTGTCGGCATACGGTAGAGGAAAGGTTTCGGTAACCGAAGATAAAGCAACGCTGCGACAATGACATCCAGTATTAAAATTATTTCCACGATTTTGAACATTGTCGAGGATAGGAAGATCCTTGTTTCTTTCCTGATTTCTTTCGCGACGACAGACGTTCCCTGCTGGGCTCTTGCAAGATACTTTTCATTTGCCTGCACTGTGAGTGCAAAAAGCTCCTGGTAAACCTTGTTCACCAACTCTGCCATTGTCGAGAAGTCTGGAAAGGGGGAGTTGGGGTCGAGCATCCAAGTTGAATTTGAGACCTTTTTGAGTAGCAGGTTAAACCAATCGTCGGCAACCGTATCATTGTGCCATATCAGATAGTCTGGTGGAGAACCCACGAGAAAGGTCGTAGCATTCCATATCGACCAAGCCAAAAGTTCATCAACAGTTTGGTTAAGAGGGCTGTTACGTGTGTAATTGAGAACATGGCCTTTTTGGTCGACGTCGATGTCAAAGTTAGCGGTGTAGAAACGAGGTTTACACATCATAAACCGCGGATCAATGGAGACACTAGTTATATTCGCCGTCGGGCCATATAATGTTTCGGACATTTGACTGCCAAGAGTGATTGACGACTTTACCCACCCGCCAATGAACATTCGTGGACAGGCAAACTTCTCCTGTCGAGTAGCAGAAACATAACTGGACTTTGGCTGAATGAAAAATTCAACGGCTTTCCGCCCTTCAGGTGGACCACGAAGGTAAACCTGTGTGTCCTCTGTCGGGGCTGGCATATTATCACCGGTAAAGGCATTTGGCGAAAAGCAGCGAATCAAAGTACCGTCAGGGAGTCTTTCCGAGACAGTGAAATTCGCTTCCATGGCATCATGACTGAGAATCCAGCGGAATAATAAATCAGAATTCGATTCCTTTACTTCTCGGCACTCCAGCTGTGCGCCGATTCCAATTGTTGGGATTCTATATAGCGAATCTGCCGCATTTGCCCCTGACGGTATGGAGAACGGGAGGAAGTAATATTCCTTGCTGACCCATGGAGGCAAGGAGACGTTTTCGGAGACATTCGCCAACATGACCTGTAATGGCTGACCGCTTTGGCCGCTAGGTGCGTCTGTGGAATTGATTGCCTCAATCTTCGGAAGGAAATTCGAATTTAATATAATCGATATTTCCTGGTTGCTGTCTCTTAGTTCGAACAGACCGCTGAGACCCACTGTCAAAATGTTTGCGCCAGCTGTGATAGCGCATACAGTTGCCAGGAGCCAATGTTTTGCTGAAAGCGATCTCCAGAAAGCCAACTGAGGAGGTACAGAGGTATATTCAAGTAGAATTGACTTTGATGCAGATGCAGCATCCCTGTGCATTTCAAAGTAAGGCTGAAGAATACAGAGCAGTCTATTCAAGGCTAACCAAAACGGCTCTATAAGCGTACCCAAACCGGTGGGAAGGAAATTGAGCAGAATCTGCTGAAGAATAGCTTTTCCTGAAGGTAGAGGAAGGCCTAGTGAGACTGTTTAGCTGTGGAAACACTGGTTAAGCCTGATGTTATTGCTCACCATTTCGTTCCTGGATGAGATTGTGTAATATCAGAATTGAAACAAAACTTCCGAGTAGAATTAAGATAAATAAACCACCACTAGGGTACCTCAGTGCCCACGGCCAAGGCTGAACTTGAGGATGATTGCCTTTCTCGAATAGAAAATCTTCGTTCGACGCCGTTGGCCGTGGAATTCTCAATAATTGGCAGTCTTCTCCCTGAAACTGCAAACAGAACAAGTCGTCTTTGAGTCTCTCGACGATAGTCTCACTGTCCACGCGGTCAAGGGGGCCGAAAATTGCCAGTATATCTTGTTGGTGGCACACAAGTGGCATAGTCGCAGCAATGGAATCTGGCCTAAATAGAAGATTGAGTGTACGGTTTCTGTAGGTGCAAAGTAAATAAACCGTCAGAGTCGCTACCAGGAAAAGTAATCCAATGACTGGAAACGTAAAAGCCTCTACCATTTTTATGGTGCCCATTGAGGCCACCACGATGCCCGTGATATTCATTCCGGCATCTGCAGGCTCGCTCATAACCGCATGGACTGCTAGAGCGAACAACATACGATGAGCGCGTTCGAACGCACTTTGCAGATTATCAGGATTCAGCAGAGCCTCTGTCGATAGTCCTGACATTCCCAGTGCAAAAGGTGTCATCTTAGATGTGCTTATGACGCCCAGATTATCAAGCCGGCCTTCCTGTTCAATCCCTGTCCTTTCGGATATGTCATATCGGTTGAGAACTTCTCCCTGGGGCGACGTAGACTGCCAAGATTCCGGTGGCATGGTCTCGGTGACAATGAGTTCTTCGAACCGGGTGTAGTTAAAAACTTGAATTGATAGATCCTTCCTTTCAGAAATGGGACGAACGCTCTGGACGGAGTAGTCGGGGAGACGCACTGTTGCCTCCACTTCCTGTTCAAAATATTTTGACCAGCAGAATAACGCCGTAAAAGAAGGATCGTTTGGGGATTTTGGTCTGACCCCATCATTGCGTCGCCAGACGGCGAGAAATTCGTGCAATGCCGTTGAACCGCAGCCGGCCCCAGAGAGTGATGGTGGAGGAAACGCTGATCCATCTCCTGTATATCCGATATAATAAGCAGTTATATTCCGTGTATCCCCAGGAGCTGTCCCAGATCCAACATCGTAAACAATGTTTCTTGCAATGCAGCCTTGACCATCATCAAGTGAAAGCATGCCTGAGGTGCGATTATATATGAGCGAGACGGGAAGCTGACAGTCTAGATCTGTACTATAGAGGGTTGTGTTTGCGGTCCACGTCTGATTCAAGCCAGTTAATCCCTTTATATCAGCAGGCAGGAATGGGGCGAGCGCATATTCCGTGGTTGTGAAAGCAGGGGGTTTCTGACCGAGCCATGTCACACCGTAGCCCTCGTTGACAAAGTTGAGTGTTAGCTTCTCTGCCTGTTCCTCCAAAGAGAGAAACCCAGGTGAAGAAACTACAGGCAGAATGTTGGACTTTTGGACGCGAGTAACGGCAAAGATGCCACTTTGAAGAGGCGTCACAGCCCAAAAAAGGATTCCCAGGACTGTAGAGCTGCAGAAGACCGTCCATTGCCTGTCGTATAGTCAGTTCAGTGGAGAGCGGAAGGACGCAACGACAACCAACCTGCGCTTCATGGAGCTAATGGGAACAGATGCAAGAAATTCCACAGGATATTGGAGAAGTATTGATTCGTTTGCAGGTGCTCCAGACTCCTTAGAAAGTTGATACCATGGTTCTAACCGCTTAATATCCAGATCGATCCAATTCCAAATAGTCGTATAGAAAACGGCAATTATAGTCGGTAAATAAAGGTAAAGAAAGGTCATTCCAGCAGGAAAGGAGTCAATGCTTTCCGAGAAAAGGATGCCTCCATCCTGGTTACTTTTCGACTGCAGGATCGCTAATATAACCGCAAGAAACAGTGTAAAAGCAATGACAGAAGCGAGAACAAGCGGATTCAATGAGGAAGGTTTCCATCTTATATCTGATTTTGAATCGTCACTCTTTTCAGGCTCGATTGTTGCGACACTCTCAGTGGACCGAAACAGAACTTTTAGAATGCCCATTTTCGATGCCTGGCAGAATCGATTATTCGGGAGAGCTGTCAACGAAGTCGCTCGAATGTTTTTCAGGCGTCAGGAGTTATTGAACAAATGAGACAACCGTATTTCCATGAACGCTGAACACGCTTTAAATCCTAGATCGCAGTAGAAGTATCGAAAGAGGTACTGCAGCAAATATAGGAATATATACAATTGAAGGACAAGAACAAACATGTACATTCTGGGCTCTCATAACCTAGGTACTTATTCAGTGATGGCTGTCACAGATGGGTACTAGATCTCTACATAAACGATCGACATTTCTGGCGGCGTTGAATATAACTGGGCAGAGAGAAAACTTGCATGGCAGGTCTAGTAACAGGAAAGGAAGGTACTTCACTCTGATACAGATGTTCCAAAGCGAGTGCGAGATGCTGGCTTCCCAGCGGTCGATTTATCCTGTGAAGCGCTCAGGGGATTTGGCGCGTGGCTCAGCGCCAGCATTGGCGGTTATTCTTGGAGCTAGAGTGGACAGCATGTGTAGAGATCAGCAAGCGGCATGCCGACAACTGAGTCGCTCTGCGTTGGATACACTATATCCGCAGCTGCGCCGCAATAAGGAGTATGTCGGGACTGCTTGTAGCCTCATGTTCTGACGGAATGCAATGCGCAATCGAGTCAATCGACAGAGTATCAGGTTGACGGAAACTCCGTTCCCCGACCGGCAATAGACGCCAAAAGCAAGACAATTGGCATGTTTCCATGGTGAAAAGAAAGGGTGAAATTTTCACTGAACATCGTGAATATTTCAAGAGAAAGATACTACTGAGTAAACTTGACACTGGATGCATCTTCCATGCACCGCAAGACAGATGGGGTGAATGGATGTCGGGTGATGCTCGGCGGGCTGTGGAGAACGCGCGGGCGCTAACTTCCAAGGCTAGGGAGCGGGCCACCCAAAACGGAAATGAGGGCTTAGGGTTTTCGCGCTCCCACCACCGAACAGCGGCTAAGCGAGAAAACCCACAGCACCTCCAAGAGCATCTGAACTCTGACCTCTAACGACGACAACGACCAGCAGCACGTCGACAAAATGGCGACTCGCCCGACCGTCACCATTGCCACGGCGGATGGCAAGCCCAGCGGAGCGACTCACCCGCTGCCCACTGTTTTCCTGTCGCCAATCCGTCCCGACATCGTCCAGTAAGCTACAGATGTCCGGCCGCGCTCAATTGAAGGCAGAGCTGATGGGTGTTATAGGAAGGTTCACACCGGTATCGCGAAGAACAGGAGGCAGCCCTATGCCGTGAGCGAGAAGGCTGGTGAACAGACTTCTGCGGAGTCCTGGGGTACCGGTAGGTGACCGATTTGAAGGTTCAGGACGGGTGAATCTTCGGAGGTCTCGAGGCTTATCCAATGTTCGACAGGTCGCGCCGTTGCCCGTATCCCCCGTGTCTCTGGTGGTGGTACTCACCGCGCTGGTCAGGCTGCCTTTGGTAACCAGTGCCGTGCCGGTCGTATGTTCGCCCCGACAAAGGTGTGGAGGAAATGGCACCAGAAGATCAACCTTGGCCAGAAGTACGATCAAGCAAAAATCCGAATTGAGACACTGTTCGAGGCTGACGATTCTCAAGGCGTTTCGCTGTCGCATCCGCCCTGGCTGCTTCTTCCGTTCCTTCTCTCCTGTTCGCTCGTGGCCACCGCATCGCCTCTGTTCCGGAGGTTCCTCTTGTCGTCGACTCCAAGACCTTCGAGGGCGGTGCCCTGACCAAGACCAAGGCCGCCATTACCCTTCTGAAGAATCTGGGCGCTGGTCCCGACCTTGTCAAGGTCCAGAAGTCCAGGAAGCTCCGTGCTGGTAAGGGTAAGATGCGTGACCGCAGATACCGCCAGCGCCGCGGTCCTCTGATCGTCTACAACCCGGAGGTCGACGGCAAGGAGCTCGTCAGGGCCTTCCGCAACATCCCCGGTGTTGAGACTTCCTCCGTCTACGCTCTCAACCTCCTCCAGCTTGCTCCTGGTGGCCACCTCGGGCGTTTCATTGTCTGGACCTCCTCTGCTTTCGCCGCTCTGGACGAGATCTACGGCACCACCACCACTCCTTCCGCTCTCAAGAAGGACTACCTCCTGCCGTCGAACCTCGTCTCCAACGCCGACATTGCCCGTCTGATCAACTCCTCCGAAATCCAGTCCGTCCTGCGCGAGCCGAAGGGCGAGGCCCGCACCAAGAGGGCCGTCACCCAGAAGAAGAACCCTCTGCGCAACAAGCAGGTTATGCTCAGACTCAACCCTTACGCTGCTGCCTTCTCCAAGGAGAAGCTTGGCCAGAAGGGTGTGGAGCACGGCAAGCCGGAGCGTGCTGGTGAGACCTTCCACAAGATCTTGGCTGAAGAATAAATTAAGTATCAATTATTGTGGGCTTCTGGGGGATTTGACATGAGCTTTCTTTTCTGTTCGGTTAAAAGGTTAGCCACAGCTAAATGAATAAAACGCTTGTGCAATACCCGTGCGGTCACTCCATGTCATGATCTTCAATTACGATGCTATGCATAGCCATATCAGCAAATTGCAACACGCGTAGTGGTATGAGATGCCCTCAAATAGCAGATTTCTCATTAGCTCGTGTGCTGCATTCAGCCAAGAAGTCTCGTAAACTTTGACTGCTATCCGTAACCCAATCAGAGTGGTCTGACGGGAATGCACCAAATTGGACCGCAACCTGCAAGCACTTACTCGATAGCTGCTGTAGAAGCTTATTCTTGAGATCTTGTTGTCTCCATCTATTAGACGTCAATCGTTTCGGAGCATACGGAGATCACTACCCTGGAGAATCGACGGATCACGACGTAGATATTACAACCGCGATATATATATGCCGTGTCCAGGCGCGGCATCGAGATTATTTTGAAGAGTAAAAAGAAAATAACTGTTATCAAGGTGTTTCCTATTGAAATTGGAGGCCAATAATGGATGTTGAATTGGTGTTGGCACCCAGATTTCTTTCTCCGACGCGCCTTGGTCCGTGCGTGACCCGATTCTTTATCTGATTTTCTGATCAATTCATCATGTCGGATATGAACTACGTGGAGAATCCTCACTGAAATGAGGCCTCTTTCTGAATTTAAAACGTTTAATTCTTGCAATTGGCTTTTTGGTTTTGTGGATAATTTGCTGTTTCTTTCCCTGGTCTTCGCGTTCAGATATATTTTGCAGATATATATTTTCACCTGACTTCGAGCACGGACACAACCGATTTCCGTAGAATTTAGACACATGTTTCCAGAAGATCTACTAATCCTGAAGAAACAGTAATTATAACTAGAAAGCCCTCGAGGAAGAATTTATTATCATTTCAGCCATTGTTAAACATATGGAAGACGTGACACTATGCGATTGTCCGATCGTGAGAGCCCGCCATTCATAGCGGGAACAAAACAACGCACACTCCCGCGGAGGCCACAACCGCCTGTTGAACCTGGCTCGCAGGCACAGGCACATCAAAAGGAAGCAATAATAATATCCCACAAAACCAAGTACAACTCTTTCCAAGTTGGAAGTGCAGCAAGCTACCAATTACTGTTGTTACTACGGAGTACTCCGTACACCGTCGTATACCGCCACGGGCTACATCTTCCGTGCTGGATCATCAAGATCGACTAACTGGTCAAGCCACGCGTGACGCCCCGCGCGGTAGAATTCCGGCAGTGCTAGCTTCAAATCCACTTTGTCTTGGCAAAAAAGAAGAAACAAAAAAAATTCCCCAAAGAAGAATCGCAAGGTCCGTGCTTCACGCTGGGCCCGTGGCCTGTGACCTGTCACTAACTGTCAAGTCAGCCTGTCTCTTACGATTCCCTTAATTGGCCTTGAGCCTATTACGCTTTGAAACACCGAAGCCCGTCAGTCATCATCGACAGGAGCCGAGACGCTTGCGCGGGCCGATTCCGGCAAACGGTGAATAATGATGGGGTGATATAGCCTATACTCCATATGTTAATTAAAATATATGCAGCAGCCTGCTTGCCTCGGTGTGTGTGTGTCTCGTTCGACGGTGCTTCAGATGCGAGATAAGTAGATGTGATTTTATGTGATTCACATGCGCGGGAGCAACTATGGCAGCATCATATGCTTGCTGCGCCGCATATGTAACCTCCCACGGGTGACAAACAGTAACGCTTTGGGGCCAGGATATTATCGAACCTCTTGTCGGTCTCACTACTACGGAGTATGGAGTACTTGTCCAGAGGGTGAGCACAGGAACTTCAGGAAGGAATGGTGTTTCGGAATAACTTCGGGTTTTTAATTAATCATGTATTACCAAGCCATATTGCATCTTACTGCGTAGTGAAATAATTATTTCATTATTTTAGTTCGAGAAACCTGGGAGGAACTAGCTAAATAACTTGTCCATTTTCAGCACTGCGCTGGTCGCTCTCGAGCATCCATTATTGTCCATGGATGGAAGGGAAGTGTGCAGCATTCTCCTAAAAAGGTACAGCCTAGTAGATGATAATGATAATCAGACTAGGTATGGAGATGGTGTGGAAGTTGAACTGACCGTCAGAAGAAGAAGCAGTTTAGACAAAGGACGGCGTGGGATCCGAGATGCATTGCAGATCTAATCTCAGTAGTGAGTGTCATTGAACATCAGGGGAAAATCTTGGAGCGTGGTGCGGCTTCGGGGAAATACTCCGTAGTGCCGACTGTGATTGCTGCTAATTTTCGCGGAACCGCATCCTAGTTTCCCGGCCCCGCTGGGCGCCGCTGTGGCTCTCTCATACCCCAGGAGATCTCCCACAGCTCAACGTATTTGCGTCCTCGGCAGACGGTCAGCGTGAAGTCTGGCGTTGAGTATGCGGCTCTGTCGTTTCCTACCAATCAGATGTCCTGTACAAGAATTCAAACCAAAAGCAGCTGCTTTTTGCTTTTATGTGTCAAGCTTGAAGATGAATCAACAGCAGTCTACAGTAAACTGCGGAATTGAGACGGTAAAAAAAAAAAGAAAAAAAAAAGAGAGAAAAACAAATACGCAAAAGAGTACGGAATAGATCCCATACTTCTCTCCCGGTTAGAGCCCTATCCTATTCAAAAACGTCGAGAACATTCGAAAGTCGTTTCTGGCTGTTGGAATTCAGACAAGTGTCCTGGAGTCGAGCACGAGCGCGCGTATCGGGCCCAGCGCTAAACAAAACTAAGCTGTATGGGGAAAACGAACGTCCAGTCCATTAAGCTTCCGGTCCACATATCTAGGTGACTAGGGAGAAGTGAGCGTTGATTAGTTAAATCTTCTGCTATATCTCAGATAACTTACTCCATACGGATTACGCAGTTCTCGGGAATCGCCCGAGGCAAGGATGTTTCTCAGATCCAGCAAGCAGGACCGATTTTGACAGTCGGGAACGGAGTGAGTTCGGGACTGAGTAGGGCATGGAGGAATAATTAGAGGCTAATACGGAATACTTCGGTTTGACAGGGGTCCCCGGCCTTTCAAAAGAAACGTTTCATTTGTTTCTTTCCGTACTTCGTACAATCCTCACCATACCTTCCAACCCTTGTGGTAAACGATGTAGTCCCTTTCCGTGGTTTCTCAGGATGCGGCTCGCATGTTTCTCTAGGAAAGCTTGTGGAGGTGACTGTGACTTCGATTGACGGTGTTTGTATACGGGTGCATTTGACAGTGAAAGTGATTGTGGGATTATTTTGAGCAAACATTCTGTGGTTGTGGAGCCTGATGAGATTAAACTCGGGCGTTCTTTGATCAATGTTAATCATGATGGCGAGTCTCATGCACTCTGTATTATGCATAAACTTTCCACGCGAGATTGCCAATCATCCCCAAGCGTCTGCTGGGAGTCTTGGCCAAGATTCGACCAATCTTGTTCCAAAAGCAAGTGTTGACCATTTACCAGATCAACGATGTGGAGGTGGATTGACAGGTCCATAATGCTTCCTTAATAATAAAATGTCCAATGAAGATGATGGGAGCAGAGCCTATGAAGCTAATCTCGCCTGACATATCTTGAATCTCCGTTACGTTAGCTACTTCGTGGTTGGGCCATGATGCAAAACCCTTAATCATTAGATCAAAAGAATGACCTGTGTCGATCGTGTTAGGATGGTCTGGTTATGCTGTATGAGATGGTGTATGTGAAAAAACAAGGCAAACTGACTTGGAACCATCTCTATTCAGAGGATGCTGATGCACATGTTGAATTGTCAGCTGGAATGCCGCAGAATCCAGATGTGCACCGTCGTATGGAGTATTTTGTGAAGACCCTCGCAAAAAGGCAAGATGGTAATAAAGCACGAATCGTTCTGCAGGCGGTTTAGGACTTAGATGGCCCCTGGAGTCCTGTAGGGTCTAGAAGGCTCTGCTCATTTCCTGAACAATAGCGGCCTCCAAACATCATGGATCTCTTGTGAAGATAGTCTTTCTTCACTGGCCAATCCTCGAACGCAGCGCATATAGCACATCAAGCACATCCTGGGCGACGCGGGGGCGGCATGTGGCGCAGGAGGGCCGCTAGTCCAAGCGGTACAACGCCTGTCCTGTGCCGAAGGAGGATGTAACTGTGCCCAAGGGATTTTAGGGGCAAACGTTTTGAGTCTCGGCCATGATCCATCCGACAGTCAGACGCCGATTCGGTCCATGTGCCGTCTGCTTCTCGAAACATGCTCCGTAGTTAGCCTCCGATCCTGCCCTGGGAGAGCCTCTCATCATCACCACCATCATCGTCACGCTCTGTGTATCTGGAGAGCAACGCTTGTGTCGCTGCGTGGTATCCCGCGGTTGTGTGCGATCCCGGGATGCCTGTGGAAACGCACAAGCAACATCACGGGCGGAAGCCAGCTGGGCTCGACTCGATCTCAAAGCAAGTGTTCGATGCGCCGTGCTCTTAACACGGACCCTGCAGCGACCGCAGTCGGGAAACACCGCAGCATCAGGAGCCTGGAGAAGACTCGAGCATGGCCGCTCTCGTCTGAGATGCCCACCCTCTTCCTGCGCCAGTCCCCACCGTCAGCCTAGTGTCCGAGTTTCTGCTCCAAACCCTTATCCCAGAAATTGGCCCAACTTTATTCTATCTCTTCCAGATCCCAAGACTGGCAACGGACAGTTTGTTTTGTCCCCAGCGTACATCTTTTTGCATCCTCCATCGTGATAAGATCCGACTGTTTCTGCCAAGAGAGCATACATGCCGGGAGCTTCTCCTTGACCAGGGTCTAGAACGGAGGTCAATCGAAAAGCGCCCGAATTCTGCTTCTGCCATAGCTTGACTCTCAGGTGTTCCTAGACCGCCAGCCTTCTGATACTAACCGTTGCTTTTTTTCTTCGGTTCACTTTGCCCCATTGTCGGGCGAGGTGTTCACCTGCTGTCTCCAAGGAATCTTCCCACAGGAGGGCAACTGTGAGCACAACCAGCGTGATCGAGATCTCATGCTCTATTTTCGAGATCGTTGGCGATCATTCCCCCGCACTGGACGTCACGGCTTCTGCCCAACAGCCCGTTGAGGCTGCTGGTTGAATCGCACGACTCTTGATGGTCAGGCGGTCCCACTCTATAATTAGCTGAACAAGCAAGCGCCAGCTATGTCGGATTATTATATCGGACCTTTCGGGCGCATCTTACCAGTCACAGACAGGCCATCTTCGGAGGAAGAGAGCGAAAGTTCGGATAACCCATCAGCATCGCACAGTCACGCCTATCAGCTTCCACCGCCTCGCATATCAATGCCGCTGCAATTTGGGACGGAGACGTCCCTGCCGCAGCATAGCTCATCAGACTCTAGGCCCGGTTTGAACTTGAAGGATGATAGCGATCGGAACCAGAAAAACAGGGAGCAATTACCTCCTGTGAGCCAGTTGCTTACGCCGGCATCACGTTCCAGCCTTCCAGCGTCGCCATATTCGCCGCAGCCCTATGGAAGCACTCCATCCGCTGCGACTTCGGTGAATCAACATGCAATCGGTGATCTGTACGATAATCCAAGTGAGTCGTTCCTTCGTCATAGTTCTGGATTCGCTTCTCGAACGGTGTCGACCTCTCTGCCCGATTCATCAAACAGCCAACGTAATAGACAATATCAACAACAGCCAGAGGCGAAATTGCCTCCAATCTCTCAGGTTGGAATAAATCCGACTCATAATCCTCGAATTGAAGCTCAGTCGTACACCACAGCCGGCATTGATCCACCAGTCGCGTACTATCCTCACGGCCAACTTACTCACCATGGCTCATTGAATAACAGGGATGGACCTCGCTCGGGACCCCCTTTGTCTCAATGGAAAGGGGCAGTGTCTTCTGCTCCTGGAAAGTCTCAGACTCCTCCGATCCTTCCTCAGGTGGTGGATGAGCGATACATAGAAGGCGAAGGGCTTTGCTACATCTACGCTGACGGATCGCACTGCCCGAAAGTCATCGACGGGGAGCCTGTTAATGCAAGTTGGGGAATCACAAAGGCTGGGAAGCCAAGGAAGCGTCTGGCGCAGGCGTGTATCGCCTGCAGAGAAAAGAAAATCAAGTGTCAGCCAAATCTCCCGAAGTGCGATCAATGCCAAAAGTCTGGGAGGGAATGCAGGTTTGGGAGTGCGTGAGTGGCCCTTATACAACAATCTCACTTCAAATTCTCGTTCCAGGTTTAGCTGATTCGACTCAAGGCCTCGTGGTCACCAGGCTGCCTCCAAGGCATCTCAATATGGGTCCCAATCAGCGAAGTCGGGCCTAAGAGAGGGTCTGTCTTCTCATTCTCACACTCGAAACCTTCCTCTTGCTTCAAACATGCCATGTTCCATACCGCGATCTTCTGACAGTTCGCCGTCTCTTGCAGGCGCCAGTCAGCTGTCCCCAGTGTCTGATAATTCCCTCCTCTCACCTTCCACGATGGACGAAAATCAAGAGAGCATACCAGTCTTTGGACAGCCTCATAAGAGAATAAGGCGAGGCTCCATTGGCCCCTCTGGTGGTGCTGGATACTCTTCTAAACGTGGAACAGACATGGCGAACGCGACTGATCAAGCTGATCGCCCTGATACTTTGACGGAGGTCACGGATCTGAATCTCCATGACTTGCTTATGGGCGAGTTGGATTCTGATCCGTATGAGGCCAATCCTGAAGTGGTAACACACTATATTGATAAGTATTTTGCCAATGTCAACGGTGGCATTTACAATATGTTCCCGAGGAAGCCTTTCCTCTTGTGGTTGAAGTCCTGTCGGAAGAAATCCTTTGATGACAAAATGCTGATCTACTCCATGCTGGCGATGGGAACTATATTTTCTGATCGTCCCGAGCGAGTGATTGCAGGGAAAAGATTCTCAAGGACGGCCAGGCTGGCGGTAGAAACAAGGCAGAACTGCTTGACTTTGCAACTCGCTCAGAGTCGGATAATTTTGAGCCTGTGGTACTATGCTACAGGCGCTTTGGCAAAAGCTTGGGATTCCATTGGGGCAGCTGTGAGGACAGTGTGCGCACTTCGTTATAATATCGAATCGGACGGTCTGACTGTCAGCAATAATCAAATGTGCGAATATATGCTACACCCTGTAGCCCTGGGTGAATGCCGCCGGCGGACATTCTGGGTTGTGTTTATAATGGATGTTGGTGATAACCTCTTCTCGCTAAGTGTTAAACGCAGGACTGACGACAAACTAGCGACTTTGTTGGTTTTATTCCATCTCTCCGGTCTCTTTGCAGTCACACGACATCTTTTTGAGACTCCCATGCCGTGAAGATATCTACGAAGCACAAGAATATGTGGCAGTGCCTTATTTTCGGAATGAAATAAATGACTGTGAACCATTAGAACAGGACAATCGGTCTGCTCTCAGCCCGATGGCATTTCTGGTCGAAATTGTATCTCTCTGGAGCGACGTTTCCCATCACGTATTCCGCTCTCCGCACATATCCGCTAAGACATACAGAAAGATTTTCGAGGATTTCTACGAGACAATCGTCAAACGATCGGAAGAATGGATTACGAATCTTCCTAGCCACTTCTCATACAGTATGGCTAATATGGAGCGAAGTATTCGCGCGGGAAGCGCCGATGCATTCATTTCCATCCATATGTTGTATCACGTCATGCTAATGAAGCTGAATCGACACGCCCGACACGAGCATCTACCAGCGGATATGGTAGAGCGAAACATCCGCAGGGCAAGACACCACGCGATCGAGATTCTCCGCATCTCTGTTGCTCTGACCCAATTCAATCACGAGCACGGCCAAGTCCGACCTTATAATGAATCATCGTCGCCGCGATCAATATTTTCAACCCCACTTGCTACCTACGTGATTCTCTCTGCTACGGACGTGCTCAGCGCCGCTGGCTTTATAGCAGACATATCAGAATGCATATCTCTTATAAACGGAGGTCTCGATCTTGTCGAGGATCTCTGCCAGTTCTGGGACAGTGCTCGCACTCAGCTCCGACTAATGCGGATGCGGGTCGAGGCAATTTCTTTAGCACTGAAGGATCAGACGAGGCTGGATGGCAAGCTTGGATTTGCAATTGAGGGTTCAGCTTTGGATAGTCGGGTGCGACTTGGGTTTTTGCAACATGAACATGCGGGACCAGTTAATGGAGACCTGGTGTATGGTCTCTCGCGGGAGAGATATATTAATGCTTTGGGACTAGGGGAATGCTCTATTTCAAAAGAAAATATCCTTTGGATCAAAGAGTTGGAAAGCGAGAAAGGGTTTGCTTAATGTCAAAACATATCGGGATGACCCGATGGTCTGCTTTTACCCCGCTGCGAGATGTAGGATCTTCTGTTGCTCTTCTCTACAGTACTGGATCACATATTCCACTTTGGCATTTGAGTCGTTGCTTTTTTGGGTGAATGATGCATTATACATGGATGATGAAGGATTTGAGGCGTTGTGAACTTGGGATGGACATGAAAAGTGTAATGTATTCATGTACAGCAAAGCGTCTACATTTGTGTTTGTCCTTTCTGCCGCCTTTGACTCTTTGTTCCATTCTTGGCATGTTTTATACCTTATACAGCGATAACACTGTTGAATATGGAGATGAATACGCAGGATTGGCTCTTAAGCTGCCGTGGTTGACTGATCCCAGTCGCATTGGTCGGCACGAATAGGCCCAAAAGCGGGTAGTATCCAGTGGGGACGTGCGAAAAACAGGGACAACATGTCCTTATGCGGAGTTCTAGCTAGCTAGCTGAAGAAGAAGCTCGTCTGATGCTCTCAGCCGCATGTCCTTTTTGACGTGGCGTCTCTGTAAGTGTAACACGAAAGGAGCTGTGCGCGATAAGATAGACAGCATCGCAACCTTTCAAGTAGGGCAGGCATGCAATGTGACCCAATCAGGAAATACAGGGAGAATTCCAAGGTTGGAAGATGGAGCCGAGAGATCGTGCGGAGCTCAGGCCCCTTGGAGCGACAACGGCAGGCACCCTCTGCGGTTGCCCTCTTGCGGGGTCGCTCGCAGAGAGGCCTACGTAGCATGTTCAGCACCTGCAAGACGATCCGGGAGACATGGCTCTCGTTGGGCAGATTGCAAGTCCTTCACGCGCCACGGTTATCTCCAAAGCTGAACCAACTATGCAAGTCATCCGGCAATTGCAGCCTGTGGAAACACGCCACACGGCATTGTGCTGGCAGAACGCGCTTATCACGAACCTAACCTGTAAGTCTTGGGGTCCAGAGACAGGTTGTAGAGGACCGTCGGGAGATAAGGACAGCAATGCTCAGCTGGTGAATTGGCCGATTCATCCGAAAGCTCTGCAGCAATATTCCATTTCTTTCAGCCTTTTTTTAGCCCCCAGAAGGGGCTGTTGACGCAGCTGAGCTGCACAGTCCAGCCTGAGATTCGGCCTGAACCCTGAGGCTTTGCAGTTTCAAATCAGTTCTGACGTTTAACATGCCGGTGTTTGCAAAGTCGCAGGGTGGTTTAAGATATCATAAGTTCTGCCACCAGGTCTGTATGTACAGCTAGGCGCTATTGTATCCTCACCTTGAAATACCACAGCTTCTTGATGGGCTGGTTTTAGCCGCCATCCAGTCATGCAGCAGCAGGGCCAACACTCACCACACCCTCCTTGTTGGTTTGACGTGCATTTTCTTTGGACAATTAACCGAGAGGGAATCGGCCCCATTGCGCCATTACACCTGTCAGCAATACAACTACAAACAGTTCTAACAAAAAGAACGTTTGCCAAGGGGGACCTTCCAATATCTGCGGCTGTCCTTCTTCAGCTGACTTGGTCTGGAATGTCAAACAGAAGTCTCAGTAGTGATACAGGCTACACTAAGGAGAAGGTCGAATACAATTGGGCTAGCAGACACGGTGGACACACCCAGCTACTTACTAACTTCCAGTCTTCCGAATCATTCAAGGATTCCTTAAGGGAGCTCCCAGTCATATTCCGGCTCTTGCAGCCTCTTCAGCTCCCTATCTCCGAGACGCGGTGACAAAGACGAGGTTTGCAGCTTCGGTCAGGCCTCATCTGTCTATGTGCTCTTTCTTGAGATAACTTAGGTGGCTTGGCAGGCATCACGTTCTGTAAAATGCACTTGAGTGTGTCCCTTGCACTACAAGACGCAATTGCGGAGGCATCGCTCGGTTTGCTCTTTTTTGTTTGTTTGTTTGTTTCAGCCTTCTTCCCATGAAGCATCCTTTCCAACGACTATGGGAAGCAACTCCGCATATGTTCGCAATCAGACAGCAGTGAACTGTCAACTACAATGTAGGTTTGTTTTTCGTCCTGCATATTTTAATATTATTGTTGTATGGCTATTTGAAAAAAGCGGAGGACATTCCTGCCAGACACAGAGCTGTTTGCTGCTACAATTCCCCATTGTTGCATTTCTCTGTCTGTCTCTACGGGGAGGACCCTAGAAATTCAAATTTAAGCGGTCCAGCGCCATGTCTATACAGGTTTCTGAGGCAGAGTATTTATGAGCAACTTGGTTCTCTGGATCTTTACCGGGTTGTCGCCATGTTGTATCAAGTGTCGACCTGAGAAAAAAAAAAGTTGGGCTTTTCTCTTGTGTTAATCTGGGAGTTTGTCATGGTGACTACCAATTAACCTCACTTTGTTGCCGCCGTTTTGAAAGCACACCTTCATCTCATCCAGAAGATAACTTGAACAAACTACACATGCCCCTTCGAAAGAGCCTCTGCTTATCAAACTCTGCGACTTGCAACAGTATGACGCCGTTTATGAATCTCACCAACCTACAAAACAGTGTCCTCGAGACATTTATACCGGGATATTCGCTGGTTTCCAGATTTATCCTGGTCGCCTTTGGCTTTGACGTGTCTCTGGTGGTCTCCGTTAGTGTCCTCATCTTTTGGCTTCATTACCGCCCTCGACTATATCTACCGAAGAATCTGGGCGCAGATCCACAAGCATTTCACCGCGTCAGTCACAGTTGAATCCTACGATGACATCTTCGACCATATCGTGTCCTGGGTGTCCGACCATCACGTCTCGAGCGTCACCCGGTCTTTGAGGGTCAGGAGCGGCAGATGTTCGACCTGGAACGCTGAAGTCCACCTTGCTCCCGACGCCAGAGCCGTTGGTGGTGGCCTCAGGAGCGGTTCCCTGTTCAATTTCAGCAACTGGGAAGCCAAGATTCCCCCGAGATTCGACCTTGACGAGATATCAAAGTGGTTCTGGCACAAGGGACACCTCCGCTTCAAGCGCGACATTGGGAGATGGGTTATTTGGACGAAGGTTTCAGGATGACGAGTGCGCGACATTGACGGTGCTGGGGAGATCGACACAACCGATCAAGGACCTGATCCTTGAGGCAAGGGCCCTGTATCTCTCCAGGGAGAAGACCAAGACCACCGTCCGGCGCCCTACTCCGAAAGAACATAGGCAACGCGGGCGGCAAGCCTGGAGCAAAGTCGCAGTACGTCCATCTCGATCGATAGACACAGTTGTGTTGGACCCAGTACAGAAGAACAGGCTGCTTGCGGATATTAACGAGTATCCGCGTCCGGCGACCCCCAGGTGGTACGCCAACCGCGGCATCCCGTACCGTCGAGGGTATTTTTCTACGGACCGCCTGGGACGGGGAAGACATCGTTGAGCTTTGCAATCGCCGGAGTGTTCGGCCTCGACATTCACTGTATCTCTCTTCCGGAACCGAGCCTGATGGAAGAAGACCTTGGTCTGCTGTTCAGCAGCTTACCTCGCCATTGCGTTGTTCCCCTGGAGAGATTAATGATCTAAGGGAGGCAAAGTCGGAAGCAGAGAAAAAGATCGAAACGCTGGAGAAGAAGCTCCAAGCGCTCTCGAACCTGCACAAGGATATCGACAGTGCAGGTCTGTCGCGCGTAGAGGACAAGGACGACGCGGATAGTCATCGCAACGAAGGACCGCACGAACAGGGCAGCAACACTACAGACGAGATCACTCGAGTTGAAGGCTGCAAGACATGCAAGCACATTACTGCAACGAGAAAAGAAACCAACAAAGGGATCTCCCTGTCCGGCCTCCTCAACGCCATCGACGGCGTCGCTTCGCATGAGGGACGGGTGTTGGTCATGATCACGAACCACCCTGAGAGACTGGACGATGCGCTAATTCGGCCTGGACGTGTGGACATGAAGATCGGGTTCACGTTGGCTACGCGGGAGCAGATAAAGGAGCTTTTCGTCCGCATGTATTCTCCGGACACGGAGGAGCACTCCAGACCCTTTCCCCCTGCTACATCGACAATGGGTATTGCGGAGAAAGCGAATCTTCAATCATGGCCCTCGACTGCTCTGGCTGCTGAAAACCCTAGCAAAGTGAGTTCGCATGCGGAACGAATCCCAAACCACCGCCATCTGACAACACATCCTAACATTGACATCTCTGCCTTACTGACGACTCAAAAGATCCTCAAAGCCTCCAAGGACCCGGATTCCAAAGATGCCGTCCGCCCGGAGAAACCAGGCCTCGACACACAGGCATCCGCCTTCGCCGCTGCCCTTCCGGAATCGACCTTCTCGCCCGCGACATGAGAGCTACTGATACGCCCATGGATATTTTTAAAAGCCCACCTCTGTCTCTGCTGACTTGTATTTCTCCGATGAGAGTTTGAGCAAGCAAGAGAGGCATAAGATGGTGCTTCGGTTCCGAAATTGCAACCTACTGCATGTGCTCTCTTGTTTTTTAAATAAATGACGAAGCAGTGCATCACAAGGGGTTTTTTGAATGTTGTAAATAAAAAAAATGCTTTCTGTACAACTAATCTACTGACATTGAATACCTACCTATATACAGCTTGGAACCCGAAGCCACAGAAACAAGAATAAAGCAGTAAACCTGCACACTTGGTACGTCCCACAGTGGGACTCTTGCCCCCATCCCGGGCACGAAGGTAAAGTTAGTGTATAATTATATAATGATGCTCGGACTCACCTCCACCGCATCTGCACCTTGACACCGTCCTTGCTGCAGCACGTCAGGGTGAGCTTTTCCCGCCACGGCCGGGACTCCCTGGGCTCCAGCATCTCGAAGGTCTGCAGCAGCCGGACCGTGATGAACTTGACCTGGTCCATTGCAACTTCTCCTGCAGACGTCAGTCAGCATTGCACACTACTTGGACAGGAGGCAGGGACTCACGGCCAAGACAATTCCTTGGCCCCCGACCAAAGGGCACGAAGCTCCAGCCGGGCCGCAGCCCGTTCCAGCGGTCGGGGTTGAAAGTCGCAGCATCGGGGCCGAACGTTGCAGGGCTGCGCTGCATCGCGTACACGTTGAAGGTGACAGTCGTGCCCCTGGGGACGAAGACGGGGGCGGAGCCGTCGGGCCCCCCGCCGCGGGGGAGCACGGCGTCGCGCACGGCGCAGCGCGCGTTGAGCGGGACGGGCGGCCAGAGGCGGAGCACTGGTCAGTCGTCAGTAATTCCAACAATAGTAATATAAGAAATAGATCGGAAGTTTCAGCTGACCTTCCTTGACGCACCAGTCCAGGTACTGCATGCCGCGCAGCTCCGCCAGCGAGGGTCTCTTCCCGCCCAGGGCGTCGACCTCGGCGCGCAGCCGGCGCAGCACCGCCGAGCGCTCGGTTTGCCGATGCAGCTCGAACCACAGGTTGCTCAGCAGCGACGCCGTCGTGTCGCGCCCCGCCATCAGCACGTTAACCAGCTCTGCGCGGAGTATATGTCGGTCGTCGGTCCGCCGCAGCAGCTCGCGCAGGAAGCTGCAGCCGTTGGATCCATTCGTCGTTGGTGTCTTCACCCGGGAGTTGGCTGCTAAGGCTTTGTCGATGACGCTGTTCGCGAACGCCTCGATGATCGCCACGCTCCGCCGCAGTCGGCCATCCCGCGTGGATAGCAGCGAGTTGGGATACCGTCCGCACCGCGTTTGGATGGCCATCCATCTTGCGCACCGGTCCAGCGCCGCCCCGAGCTCGGAGTGATTATGCGTCAGGGCGTGCGCGGCCTCCCCGAACAGCAAGTCCGTCGCGGTGTCCAGCGTCAGGAGGAAGAACAGCGGCTGGAGATCGACCGTGGTCGAGCCGTCGCCCGGGATCCGCGCCAGCAGGGCCTCGACGTGCGGTGCCAGCCGCTCCAGCGTCTGCTCGACCCGGCCGCGGTGGAAGGTCGGCTGCACGAGCTGCCGCGACTGTCGCCAGCGGGCGCCGTCCGTGCTGAAGATGCCCGGGCCGACGGCGTGCTGCATGTTGGCCATGCGGATCGGGGAGAGCGAGAAGTCGGGGCTCATGTGGATCTTTTCGACGATCAGAGGGTCGGCGGTGATGTAGGCTGGGGTGGTCAGCTCTCTAACATCGATCTGATATTGATATCAAGTTGATACCAGACAAGAAAAGACAAGGAAAGGCACATACTCCACTCAAACCCCTGCACGATCGCATATGTCCCGAACCGCCCGAACCTCTCGATCCGCTCCTGCTCGCGCTGGAGGAACTCGTGCCGTTGGGCCTCCTCCGTGCGCAGCCGGATCAGGTCGACCCCGAAGAAGCTTCTGTGCGGGTATCTGGCTGGCTCCTCGCACCCGCTGCTCTGCTTCGCGCGCCGTTGACGGGCAGCAGCCGTGATGCTCTGGTAGCAGTACCACAGGAGCAGCAGGACCAGCAGCGATAGGGCGCTGATGTTGTTGATGTTCGTCAAGGACGGTATGATGATGATCCTCTTGGAGGACGAAAGGAGGTGGTGTGCGACCGCCATTGTTGATCGATTGACTTGTCGATCAAATCAGTCAACCCTTCGTTGTCTCTCTCACTTCAGTTGTTAGGATTCAACCTTGACCAGCCAAACGCATGAAGAATCTGCAGAAGTCCACGGCACTATATATATATATATGTATATATATATATACACCCTTTCCTACGTTTTTCTCATTCCGATCCAAACCGAGGCAGAAATACTACACAAGTATGTCCTTACAAGGATGCACAAATAAAATGACATGGAAGTCGAGGCAAAGCAAAGCGAAGCAAAGCAAGGTAAGGTAAGACCCAGACACATCTATCTACCCCCTTCGCGCTGAGCCCAGGCGCGAGATGGGAGGGAGCAGGGGGGTGGTGATTGTGATGGCAGTTAATATTTCAGTGCCCAGTGGGAAACATTCGGCAATTATTTTTTTTCTTTTTTCATTTTTGGGTTGTCAATTTGGGTATTATTGCTAATTTGTCTGCGGCTGGACAAGCTGAGCTGTCCTGTTCTGTCCTGTCCTGCGCAGCCTTGCTACTGTGGATGTATGGTCTGTAGAGACGTTACGCAGACCTGCAGGTGAGATAAGTAAGATACACGTGCTAGGCTGTATGTGGCAGTGTTGACAGACAGCCTTCAGCCCCCAGGGCTGAGCCTGACCAGACCTGACGTCTTTGTGCATATAGTGTGTACTACCCATCACGCGGACACACACACACACACCAAAATGAAGGGATAGAGATAGGGATAGGGATAGTAAGTAATAATACAATAGGCTGTGTGTGGCAGTCAGTCTTCTTGATTGATCCTTAGATAAGCCCGACTGTTCTTGGATGTATGTACAGTACTGTGCATTTATATGTGCGGAGTATCTTAGGTACCTAGTTACCTAAGGTAGGAAGGTAAAGAATTCTGTAGCAGCCAGGCGGTACTGCTTCCTGCATAGGTACCGCCCGCCGGCCGCAGGGTTCTTCTGTTCTATACTGAATGATGTATGTACGGCCTGGACCGATCTGAGATCTTTATTTCTGTCCTTTCCATATGTATGTACAGTACAAAGGAATGTGCTGTACATGTATTGTACATTACCAACTTCCTTCTTCTGTATTAGGGTTTTTTTTTTTTTTAGAAAAAAAGGGCATGTATCAAACAGTGGAATTTGACATAAGTACTTACTGTTCATCATCACTCTCTCCCATTGCTTCGTTTCGCTATAGGTAGTATGGTAGTTTGTCATGAATTGTTTTGTTCATACTGAAGGCTTACTGTTTGATTGATATTCGTCTTCAGAATGATCCACCGTACAGTTATTGGGCGATGCAACCACACATTTTTGATCTAGTCTTAGCAAGTATGTGCATACTGTACATACTGTACAGGTACTGGCAAATCATCCAATTCTTTCTTCTCCCATAGGTGTCAAGGGCATGCGTAGAGAGATAAAAAAAAGACTCGATTGGTGAAAATGCAGGACTTTTGGCAGAATACCGTACAGTATGTACATACAACTACCAGATACTACAGTACCTCCCTCGCCTACTCCAGGCAGGTACTGAACATAGGTGTACTGTACCGACCCTCGATCAATTCGATAGGATCAAGCATGGCCGAAAATGGCCGGCCATATATGCCTATTGTATGGGGTATTCACCTATTGGTGGAAAAAATTAAAATCAAATCAAACCCCGTCTCCTCCGAATGATTACTTTTTTTTTGCTGGATTTCAGACAAACAAACAAATCAACGAACAAAAGAACAGACATGGTTCGAGTGATTTGATTTGATGGTTTAATTTTTCCTCCTTCTTATCTTCTTCTATCGGAACACCTGTTGTGGAACGGGAGTGGAATTAATCGAAGTCACCTTCCTAGGTACATGTACCTAGGTAGGTACGTATGTACTCCAGGTATGTAGGTATCATGGCAGACCAGACCCGACCAGACCAAAGATATCCTGACACGCGCCGCCACGTCATGTCCTCTCATGTCATGTCATGGCACATCCCGCTTCTACTACTGGAAAACGGGCGAATCCAATGCTCATCATTGCCACTTTGAGTAGGTAGTGTACGCAGTATATGGTCACCGGTGATGGGGTTTGTCTTTTCCTCCCTTCCCATTCCCCCCCCCCCCCCCCCAGTTGTCCCAGCCGGTTGGTGCAGCGCAGCATCAGGTACATGTACATATGCAGGCAGGACCCACGGACTAAAGCTAAAAGATGAGGTCATATCACATAACTGCTACTGCTAAGTAGGTATCCAAGGCAAGGCAAGGCAAGGACTGGGCTACAACCTGAGGTGTGGGATGCTTTTGGTTTTGTTTGCTATCTATTTCGATACACTGGAGGTACCTTTGGTACTTATCTAGGGTCTGGCCAGGATAAGAATATGGGATGGGCGAACAGTGTTAACAGACGGTTCGGTTCTATCAGGAAAAGACAAGTGAGGAGATGCGATGCTATACCAGACAATGACATTCGTGCGCTTCCCCCGCTTTTCAGGCGAGTCCTGTCCGCAGTTACAAAGGGATTGGATTATTATTGCCTACTATCAGTACGCATGCATGCATGGTTTTGGATAGATCAGGTACTGTACAGTACATAGATAGGATAATCCCAAGACTGTTAGATTGGGTCTACATACAGACAGAGGTCAGTCAGATTTTGGATAATGCAGTCCTGAGTGGTAAACTAGCTGCTGAAAATGGATGGTGCTATTCTCACCACGTTATTCCTAAGAGCTGGGTATTCTGATTTGATAGGCAGAAGGTACTGTACTAAAGTTCGTCTAGAAGATTACTGCGTACGGAGTGTTACAGTGCATATACAGTACATCCAGTATTATCATGCGCGGATGCAGTTCCACGAACTGGTTTAACTAAGTTCTCGTTCGTTCTTTCTCTCTACAGTCCAGCATATACCAGTATCAAATTTATACCCATACAAATAAGGGAGGGAAAAAAACCGATTACTTACGTACGCAGTTAAGGCTTTTCTTCTTCCTTATCTCGAGAGAATAACATACCAGAGTAATCCCGATTCCTCGGCAACAATACACCAAAATCAAGCGTTCATGTAAGAGCTTATCTGTCCCACTGGTAAGGGCCCCCAGACATCGGCAATGTCAGTACGTACCTAAAATCTGACCCAATCATTGTCATTTAGGCGGCGCCTTCCTAACGGTCTTACGGGGGACTGCAGTCTGCAGTAGTAGTCTGGGGACAGTCCTGAGGCGCAGGGCAGAAGACGAACGGCAGATTGTTCCAGCAAATTGGCAACGGACCGGTTCGCGGATAACTACGTAGTACGGAGTACTTAGTACGTATACTGCAGACTTGTGGAGGAGGGGAAGGATGGGTAGTTCAATTGTTGATTGTAGTAGTGTAGGGGCCGTTGTTACTGTGCAATGGTTAATTAATGGAATTTCACTATGTACTACTGTACTTGAACTAGAATGCTGTATGCATCAGCATGTGATATGGATTCGAGGGGAAAAAAAAAATAATAGATTGATTTCCATTTTCGATGTTTGGCAAACCGTCAGTGCTCAGCTTCCTTCCTTTCTAACGGTGGTTGAATGCCATATTTTATCTTTTTTTGGAATAGGAGATTCGCTTGAATTAATTTACTCCCTGGCGGTGATCTTCACTACTCATCCCATGGAAGAGCTATTTATCTTCGTGGTGTGTAGAAGTACGCCGTATCTAGTCATGACCAAATCTCAGGCATGAAGAAGACTCGTAGGCCTTTCTAGCTACTTAAGTACCTACTCAGTACGGTATCTTTAAACGACCTGTTGCAGTCTGCAGCTCTAACTCCATCAACCTAGGTACCTGCCTAGATAGGTAATTAGTTGCAAAATGGCCCGAAGGCGACACACAAGCACATACCTAAGGCAGGTACCCGTGGACATACAGTACCTAGGACTCTAACCGATGGAACCAGATAGAAAGGAAAAGGAAGCAGCACAGGCCACACCCCTAAAATACAATGGCAAACAAACAAAGGATGGGTTCAACTAAAGTCGTGACGTGAGGTGACAATGTGGAACATCAAAGTTCAGCCTGCTGTCTGCAGCCGCAGCTGAAACAGACACAGAAAGTACAGTACATGCATGCATGTACCTTGCGACAATAGGTACCTGGTAGGTACAGTACATAGCCACATCACCAGTCTTCAATTAGGAACAGTACAAAGATCGTTCGAAGTGTCCAATTTTGGGACCCGAACCCTAGGGGGATACGATACTGAGTACTTTTGTCCCACAGGGTACCGAGTACTTTTTAAACAGATCGCGGAATTTTTGAAACATGCCGCGTAATTATCTGTTAGTATTCGGCATCTCATCTAGACCAGGTTCCCTCGACTTTCAGCTTGGCAGGGATACCATGACTATATACTGTACATGTACTGCACAGGAGTGTACAGTACATATCGCCGAGCGCGCGGAGAGATGCAGATTGGATCAGGAGCCGGTTCCGTTCTTCCGATTGCCAGCTCGTGGAAGGTATGAATAATCGCAGGATCATATCTCAGGTCTCTCTCGGCGGGGTTCCCTGAGACCATGGGGGGTAACCTGTTACGATTTAAGCGCAGGCGTGCTCTACGTAGTGATGAGGTTCATACTGGACTCCCAAAGTAAAATATTCGAGATCGAGAGTCAAATCCTACCGGGGAAAACGTGTTCTGAGTTTCTAGTATACCGGGAAAAAGGCTGTAAGTACTTAGAAGATTGGCTCAAGCAAATGTATTATCGGACGGCATTAGGCATATGTACGCAGTAGCATCTGCGCTGAGCGCAGCTATCATTGTCTCCCTACTCTAGCGGTGGGACCCAGCTCGTCGCTCTTAGCAACCCTAATGTAGGCATGTACAGCTGTATGTGTTCAGTTGCACAATTGCAATTAGAATTATATTATAATGCTCTGAATATTGCAAGAACAAGAGTTTCAATTAATCGAGAGGAGAACATGCCGCCAGGGCGGAGAGCAGAAGAGCTGAGAAATTGAAGACCCACGACAGGAAGAGGTGTAGAACTCTCTTCCTCATCACCGTAAGCATTGACTACACTATCTCTTGGGGTAAACATCCTGCAGGCAGAAGCTGGAAGCTCATGAGCTCATTTTCTTGCTTAAATGGATGGACAAGACCCCAGTCAAGGCACGTAAGGCTCTAGGTACCGTCTTACCCAGGCAACCTTGCCCTCTGTCGGATCCATAATAACAGCAAAGTGAGTCGTCTCGTTCGTGACGGGATAGGTGCTCAGCCACTGAATGGCCTCGCAATCGGTGGCAGCGACATCGTCAGGGTCGACGTCATTAGAGGCATCCCCCTTCGACTTGACAGTATCGTCCGTGGACAGGGGTCTATTTGACTTCTGGTCAAGCTCGTCTTCTGTCATCCTAGCTGATGCGCGTGTCCGCTTCGCAGGATCGTGACGGTGTTGTATCCCCTGGGAGACGTCATGATCCCGCCTTCGAGCCCTTTCGGCCTTGCGAACTTTTTTGTCCCAATTGGCTTGCATGCATTCTCGGCGCAAGTTGCTATCCTCGATGATATCCGCCACGCTCTCTATTTCGCCCGAGATCACACCAAGTCCTGCATGTGATTGTCGCTTGCCTTCCGCGACCTCTTCAGTAGGGGGTGCATCGGGCTCTAGGTCGTTATTTGTGGCCACGATGAAGGCTGAAGAAGAACGGACGACTGCAGTCCTGTAGTCTTTTTCCATCGTCACGGTAGAGGCTCCATCGCTGAAAATTAGGTACGCCGCAGTTGTCGGCAACGAAGGAAAATAAGCCTCGATATACGCCAAGGAGGGCGGCTGCGACTCAGAGGGACTGCTCCGTCGTCGATACCATGACAATGATCGAGAGGAGCGGTCCGACTGCCGGGGCGGCGCAGGCATGATGCATTGGCGGAGAAGTGATGAGATGGAACGACGAACCCCAAGAAGAACGAGGAGGTGATTGAAATAGAACGAGCAATTCGCAGACCAGCTGCTTGCATTGTGCGTGGGACGGAAATTAAGGGACACACTGAGGGTCTTTCTCACCCCCGTCAGGACACCCACAAAACCGACATATGTGATACTGGTGGCCAGCACCTTCTCCGTCTCTGGGCTCCTGATATATTCCAGCTGCACCAAAAGACTTCTCAGAGCATCCATTCCCCAGTCGAGGGTGCGGAAGTGCAGCATCTTCGTCTGCATATCCTCGCCCGCCTTCACTCGTACCCCGCCACTGGTGCACCCCATGAGCAGATCGAGAAGCACATTGAAGGAGACCAGGAGGTACATTTCAATGCCGGTGGCTCGACTGATGCCTCTGATCTCCTCCGTCTCCTCTGCAGTATAGAGTCGACGCAAACAGAGTCTGGCCAGCCCCCGAACTAGCCCTAGTGGTATGTTAGGGTAGATGGCTTGGACCAGAGCGTCGAACAGCGCGGTAAGAGACCGCAGCTGATCCCAATAAAGTGTGGCCAGCTCGACGTACCGTAGCGACGGGGGACGGGAGAGGTCGATCTTGTAGACCGGGGGTATATCCCCAAAAGAGTCCGGGACCACAGGGCGTGTCGTCATGTGTTCTGAGGGCACTAGTTCAACCAGTGTAATAATGCAGATGAGATTTTGCCAGGCATATATGGAGTAGGATCATCTAGGACATACTGAGGCAGATAGCAGTTACAAGTAAGCAACGTGCAGACACATGATCAAAAAGAATCAGTGCAATGAGGCTGAAGGCAACCATGTCAACCTGTGACGCAGCGCTGGTCTCCTGCTGCGCAGGGTTGGAATACAGCCTGCAGCCTGTAGCGCCAGGGGCAAGGCTGAGACAGCTGTTCATGAAACCTATGCCATGACAGACTGACAGCAACCTGCCATCGCTGCGAAGGATGCGATATCCGACGGGGTGGAGTGTTGAAGAAGCACGGCGGCGGAGCGTGGGCGCCCCGCCGGTTCCGCCCTGGTGGCGGGGCCGATCTTTTTCCGCCCGCGTCATACCCGCAAAAGCGCGAGCGTCGGCCGCGGGACAAAAAGAATGCTTTTCGTGCCCTCGATCTCCGCGCGCGCGACGGCGACCCTGCCATAAACATCAGAAGATGGAACGCTGGCCACTAACCCGTTTGTAGAACACTGACAAGAGAGTGTACAGGAGCAGGGATGCCGCCATATCCCCATGACGAGCAAAATCGCGGTTCGACCTCTGCAGGCCGATATGGACCTGCTAATGGCACCCCCCGCGGTCCGGACGGCCTAGACAGGTCCAGGTCTTCCTACAGTCGCAATGGCGCTGCGGATTTTACGGGAGACGATGCGTCAGACGCAGATTTCTCCCGATTGATGGAATATCCGGAAGATGTCGATTACTACAGCTTGTTGGGTCTGTCGCGCAGTCCCCCTCCTTCGGAAGCTGATATTCGATCCGCATATCGAACTCTGACGCTGAGCTTCCACCCTGACAAGCAGCCATCACACTTGCGCGAGGCCGCAGAACGTCACTTTGACAAGATCCGTGAGGCGTATGAGACCCTCATCGACCCGAAGAAGCGTATTGTATACGATATGTTGGGAGCGGAAGGCGTCCAAAGAGAATGGAGTGCTGGCGGTGCCATGGGCCGCGGCGGAGTGGCCGAACGCCAACAGATCGGAGTCAGGGCTATGACTCCCGAGGAGTTTCGTCGCTGGTTCTTGGACACGATGAAAACGCGCGAGAGGCAGGTTGTGAATAGTCTGGTGCAGAGTAAGGTAGGTGATCGACTGTCGCCGTTGATGCCCTACGGAGGTCTACCCCGTTGAGATTCCTAGGACGGTCCCACTGCCAACGGGTCAGATTTTGATGCCGTCTCATATGTTGCCTGTTGAGTAGCTATATCGGATGCAGCAAGGTCCTAGTTCCTAGGCCTTAACTAGGCCAGTCAGGCGCGATTGCTAGCAGTGAAATTGAAGGGCATCATCAATTCAACACCCCTGGCGGTGGGACCGCACTAGCACTCCTTCTGGGATTAACTGGCCTGCTATTTATGACGCTCAATGTGTTTCTATCCCAGTCAGAGTTTACTTTGTTCAGACTCCATTTTTGGTTAACGTTCCGTGGAATTTGTGACCTAAGAGAAGTATGTTACTGACTCTGAAAGGGAGCCATCTCGCTTGGGATTGATGCTAGTTCAATGATATCCTCCGACTTCGAGGACAATATATATATCAACATTCCCACGTTACGGCCGTCCACTTATTCTATTGCATACACCTTCAAGGCACCTCTTCTGGCCCTTCAAGATCTCTGGACCAGTGTAGACGAAGAGAACGAGGAGTCCAATGGAACAGAGAGCTCGGCTCAAGACAGCAAGGCTCCATCTGGACAACAAGGCAACACGGAGATTGCGTTCACCGCAAGCATCGCTGGAAAACTGCAGCGTCCTATGCGACAAGCCAGATTAGAATATGCGGATGGAACTGCGGAGAACAAAGAGGTATTTCGCATCTTCAGTTACTTCAGGTCCATTGCTGACCCGTCATAGCTTCCAATGCCTCTGATTATTGTTGCAAAAAACATATCCCTGGGGGCAAGTGCCAATCACTCATTCCGAAACGTGGCATCTCATAAGGGGATTTTGAGCAGATTTCCTTTCTCGCTGCTTGAGGGTACGGAAGTTGGTGTCAGTGGCCTGCTGTTGCCCACTCCGGCGGTGGAGACGGTCATCGCGAAACCGGTGACCCTATTTCCAGGGACAAGACCGCTGAATTTCAGTCTCCGCACCACGTTCAATAGGTCGCTGCTCGAAACACCGCCGATGATCGGACTCCAAGTGTCCCGACAGCTCGGTGAAAGGCAGTACGTGTTCTGCAATTACTCGAGCGGCACTCTAGGCTGGCCGGAGATTCTTCAGCGGATGCTGTTACCAGTCGTGGAAATTGGCATGAATCCAGAATCTATGCTCGATCCTCCAATGCAGATGAGTAAGCTTGAAATCGGTTACCTCTCCCTTCCCAGAAAGTCAACAGAGGCTCCCAAGCCTGAAGAAGAAGAAGAAGAGGATCTCGATTCTGCGGCAGATAAAAAGAAGGCCTCTAACGCGGCTGAGTCTTGGCAAATGCAAGTTGCGGCTTCCCCGGCGGGAGGAAGCTTGTCTCTCAACTATAGCAGAAACATCTTTTCAGGACAGGCAGATGAACCTATTCGTTCCGAGTGGAGTTCTGAAGGCTATCATCCCCCTCGACCTACAACTAATGAACGATCTGTCCGACTCGAGATTCAAACGACTGTTGGACTTGATCTTTCCCTTGGATGGAACATCTCGGGAACTCGAAAGATCAGTGATTTCACTCGTATGGGTCTGGGCATTGGCGTCCAAGGAGCAAATGGCCTTGTCTTCACGGTCACTTGGAGCAGACTTGGTCAGAAGATCAAGCTTCCTATCGCGATATGCCCACTCGAATTCGTCAATGTCGATATTGCCGCTCTTGCGGTTATACTCCCGTGGTTAACGTATTGTGGAATCGAGTTTGGCCTAATCCGTCCGCGAGAACGCCGACGCCGGCGGTTGGCTATTGCTAAACGACGAAAGGAGTTGAAGAAATTGATATCGAAAAGAAGAGCTGAGAGCCAGCAAGCAATTGAACTCATGTCCGAGCAGGTGCAGCGACGACAAGCCAAGGAAGCCGCCCAAGACGGGTTGGTTATAACGAAAGCTGAGTATGGGTATTGGGCGCCTGCGGACAAAAAGCTCAAGGGCGATGCCGCTGAAAGCAAGATAATCGATGTGACGATTCCTGTTGCCGCGTTGGTTGACCGCAGCCAGCTGATTATTCCACGCGATACTACAAAGGTAAATCGAAATCTATATTCAAACTACTCTAAATGGCAGGTACTGACTTTTCCAAAGTTCCAGATCCTTGGGTTTTACGACCCGGCTCCGCTCCTCCCTAAAAAGCTGAAGATATGGTATAAATTTGGCGGAAAAGACCATTTTGTGGAAGCGGATGATTCAGAGGGCATAACTGCCCCTATGCGTTCACATTTGGCCTCGGAATGAATCAAAGCCCGCGAGGATCGTCCTATCAAGGCATCCAGATCAACTCTTTTTTGGCATCATTTAATCGAGTTCTCTCCCATCTGATTTTCTGCAAACGTTTTGTCCGCTAAATTTGGACCATAACAACAAAGGGTCACGTGAATTCAGGGTGACATTTTGAGATATCACAGATCCCTCCGAACACCGCCTCGCCCCTCCAAATCGTCATCCTCCATTGGAGGATTTGGCTTTTCCAGCATGGTTCTGCACGTGTAAAACAAGCATTGTAAAATATAGCATCTCCTGTTGGCAGTAGTATATATATCTTTTGCATATCATGCATTTGCCTGATGCTCCGTTAGAATCTAATTCTTCCCTTGTATACACTTCCTAGAGTGTACAGCATAGAGTCATCCTGTGATTAGGAACTGTTCCCTCTATGCTAATGCCAGCAGCTCCTGGAACTGATATCTGGTCTGACATGGGTGCTGTTGCAGTCAATGTTGAACGTCTGGCGCGGTCAACCAAAGTGGCGAAACGCGTCTCTGATTCACCAAAAGAGTACATAGATGAAATCCAGAAATACCTCTTTCTGGTTTACTTTTCAGTTAGAAACAGCTCCCTTTAAAGTTAGCAACACTTTCATACAGAAGTTCTCAGATTATGCTTCACATCGATACCATTGTCTCTCAAACTGAACTGATATTTACGACTACCAGCAGCTGTATGAAAAATGTGCCTCTGGCCATATCGCAACTACATCTTCGATGACGCTCCTAAGCTCAAGGACAAGAAGGAAGAGAAAAAGCCTGACTGGTACCTTGTTAAACCAGGCGACGTCCTCTATCCAGCTGGGGTGAGCAGAACTTCGTCATTCTTCAAATGTTCTCTCGTCATTTCACTTTCTAGCTAGTATCTTTCCCTCCATTCATGAAGGGTGCAGTGGTTTTCACGTGTCTGAATTCGCTATTGCCAGTGAATCTTCACAACGCTCGCTAAGATGTCTGCTTCGCACACTTGTCTTGTTGTCTTCTTTCATTGTTCATCTCACCCCTGCTCCTAGACATCGACATCATCGCACTGCCCTGGTTTCTAGCAAACATCTGACATGAAGACAATATCACGCTTCCTCACGCACATAATCTTCATCTCCCAAACCCTCTTTTTAAGACAATATGTCTTCGAATGAAAGCAAGACCTATTATCAGTATGGGAAGGAGAATCTCTCCAAGCTCTCCTCAGCAGATTCAAAGGAGCCTAAAAAGGAAACATTAAAGGAACCCGTCACTTACACTTATTTGCCCCTTCAAGACCTTCCTAAACAACCGGAGCCAGAGAAAGCCAAGGGGCCCCTCTACAGCTACACCTATGTTCCCCCTCATGTGATGCAACAGTACTCTGTATTGCCTGTTGTTATGGGGCCCTGTTATGCTTCGCTCATGGCTTACGCGCCGATCTCTCTTGTTGTACCCCCATACACCAGAGCTTCAATCTGTTGGTCCGCTGCTAATGCCACTTATAGGACCAGGCCCAGCCGGTTTTGACCCCGTACGTCCCCGTCTACCACTGGGCTTCGCTTCCAGCTTCTCCCCCCCAGTGGCTGTTCCGAACGGTACTGTCCCATGGATGGGTGCGACCAAAGCCGAAGTCGACGCTCAGAACGCCAAGATCGCGGAGGAGGTTGGCGCTACAAAGCCCATCAAGTTGATCCCATATCAAGCGGCTCCGGGACAGCAGTTCTGGGTCAAGGAGTTGGACGGCGGCTTCACCCTGCACACCACAGACGATATCATGGAGAGCTGTCAGCCGGGACGCTGGACCTATGCCAGTGCTGGCTATCCGTACTTTGTGCGCGAGAAGCCAGCTGAGACTGCGGCTGCTGCGTCGACTACCACTGCTCCTGCTTTTTGAATGATCAGGGTATGTATGTTATGTCTGTGTCACCCGTATGGCTGCAAACAGTGACTGACTCGTCTCATGTGTAGACTATTTGGCAATCATTGTTTCAAAGGACGGCTGACGAGGTGCAATGAATCAAAGGGATTTGCCTAGTCTGTGATGTCAAAGACACTAGGTAGCGATGGGTATTAGTCGGTGGATGGATAGCACTTTAGGCAGGAAGGCTGTGATAACATCACGCCCTTTATTTCTTTCATCTTTATTTCTGATAAGTGATGGCTTCTCTGACACTCAGATTTCTCTTGAATGGTTCTCTGCTCGGTTGGGACTCGGTTTTGTTTGACATGGCATTGAGGTGTTAAGGCTGTCCTTTTGAACCTGAGGTTCAAGAGTTGCAACTTGCGACGCCAAGAAGCAAGTTAGTTAATCCAGTCTTGTCTGGCCACTTTACATAGCAGTGGATCGATGGCTCGAAATCCATTTCCTTTATTGTAGCACTAAGTGATTGATGTGCCCTTGTATCAGTAGCCCACGTCGCGGTGTTCTGCCTTATATTAGTTGTTAATCTCATCCTGCAATCATAGACTATAGTATGATAAACTAGAGATATATCACAGGAAATGAGACAAAGAAGTGAGGTTAAGCAACGTTGTGAACACAGTTACAGTAGTAGTTCTCGAGTTGATGTTGCGGCCTCGGTACCGCTCATGTCATCATCGGCGTCCGCTACGGGAGCCCGAACTCGCCACTCCCGCAGTTCTCGCCTCGCCAGCTCCATCAAAAGTTGCTGGCGGCGCAATCGCAACAACCAAACCCAACGCTCTTTACCATCCACCTTCCTCTATCTTAATTTCGACAATGACGTCCGTCGCTGCGGGGCTATTCAACTCCTTGCCGAAGCCAAAATACACCGGCGAAGATGAGGAGCTGCCCGCGCACGCGCAGCCACGCGGTCCTCGCGTGGTCGGCGCCGGCCAGCTCGACGAGACGCAGATCGTAGTCAAGGTGAGTCGTGCCACATCAGGACACATTCATATTTTCTATTGAACAGTATCTAACAGCTGCATTTCTACAGAGAACCGGTCCTCCACCATACGGAAAACGCCAAGGATGGCGGCCACGAGGTCCGGAAGACTTTGGCGACGGTGGCGCGTTCCCCGAGATCCTGGTCGCGCAGTACCCCCTCGACATGGGTCGCAAGGGCGCCTCGACCACGTCCAATGCCCTGCCCGTGCAGGTCGATGCGGAGGGAAAGATCAGATACGATGCCATCGCGCGTCGGGGCCACAGTGAGAATCGCATCGTGCAGGCCTCGTTCAAAGACCTGATTCCGCTGCGGCAGCGCGTCAACATGGGAGAGATCTCGCTGGACCGGCCGTCCGAGGAGGAGGTCGCGAAGCAGATGGAGAAGACGAAGGCTGCGCTAGAGAACTTGGTTTCGAGTGCTGTGGCGGCGCAGAGGCCGAAGAACGTGAAGGGTGGAAAGAGAGCAGAGCCTACCTTTGTTCGGTATACGCCGGCAAACCAAATGGGGGATACGAGCAGGAAGAATGATCGTATCATAAAGATCGTGGAGAGGCAGCAGGATCCGATGGAACCGCCCAAGTTCAAGCACAAGAAGATCCCTCGCGGACCGCCGTCTCCGCCGCCACCCATCCTGCATTCACCTCCCCGAAAGCTTACGGCCGAGGACCAGGAGGCTTGGAAAATTCCTCCACCGGTATCGAATTGGAAGAACCCCAAGGGTTACACCATCCCGTTGGACAAGCGTCTGGCCGCCGATGGCCGTGGTCTACAGGACGTCACTATCAACGACAAATTTGCCCAATTTGCCGAAGCACTGTTTACGGCTGACAGACACGCCCGGGAGGAAGTCAGGTTACGAGCACAGATGCAGCAGAAGCTGGCAGAGAAGGAGAAAGCACAGAAGGAAGAGCATCTGCGCATGCTCGCGCAGAAAGCACGCGAAGAGAGAGCCGCCGCCGCCTCCCGTCGCGAGTCCCGGGCTCGTACTCGCTCTGTGAGTGGCAGTCGAAGCCCGTCGCCATACTCCTCCAGATCCGAAACCCCGAGCGAAGACGAAGAAGCAGCACGCGAGCGCGAACGCATTCGTCGCGAGCGGCGGGCGGAAGCCGAACGGCAACTCCGCCAGTCGCGCATGGGAACAGAGCGGCGGCTCCAGATGCTGGCGCGGGAGCAGAACCGCGACATCTCGGAGAAGATCGCCCTGGGACTGGCCAAGCCGACTCAGAGTGCCGAGACGATGTACGACTCGCGACTGTTCAACCAGACGAGCGGGCTGGAGGCCGGCTTCAACGAGGACAACCCGTACGACAAGCCGCTGTTTGCCGCGCAGGACGCCATAAACAGCATCTACCGCCCACGAGCACAGGTTGACGACTTGGATGATGAGGAGGCGGCCGCTGGGGAGATGAGCAGGATTCAGAAGGCCAACCGGTTCGAGGTGCTTGGAAGGGCGAAGGAAGGATTCAAGGGAACCAAGGACGCTGAGGTAGGACAGACCCCTTTCACGTCTTCTATCCATGACAAACATAGACTAACCACTACTTTGCAACAGGCCCGTGAAGGACCCGTCCAGTTCGAAAAGGACACGACAGATCCTTTTGGAATCGACAGCATGATCGCTGACGTGACGGGTGGAGGAGCCGGTCAGAAGCGGTACGGAATCCAGGAGGCCGACCGCAGCGACCGCGGATCGAAGAGAGCGAAGGTTGATGAGGATGATTGAGCCTGTATTCCTCAGAAGAATTGAGGAAGTCAGCTTTACAACTCTTCCTAATGACCTCGCGGGGATGCGAGGAGAAGAATGCAAATCAGAGTTTTCGATTCGGTCTTCTTGGGTATGGCTAATGCACTGTGGGCGTTTGGTCTGCTCGTTTGTGATTTATTCATCTGCATCAGGTTGTTGCTGAAGACATCTAGAAGATACCTGGTTTCAAGCCAGAGAGGGTCACAACTTCATCCAGCACGTGCAGTATGTATCATGCATTATTTTTATTTTGTTTTGTTGGTCGAGCCGTGCTGTGGTCGCTATAGCTATTTTATTATTGCTTTACATATAAATGGAGGGAACGAGAATCCTGGGAATCAGATCTGCGAAGTTCTAATTCTTATGAATAAAAATAGAAGCCGCATACATACTTTCCGTCAGGTAGATGGACAGCTGATTGACTGCAGCTCGACCGCCCTTGTACTGTACTTTTTCCCACGGCCTACATCTGTATGACTCTAGCCATGTTTGGCAGCAGACTACACCATGCAATGCAATCCAAATCGAGGACTCCTGACCAAAATACCTGGTCCCAGATAGGACCATGTTCTGGACGTAGGACTCTACTGATAGGGAGGGAGGTTAGTATGTATGTACTGTACCTAACAAGCTAGCTGCCTACCTACCGAATGCATCCATGCTTTCATCCTAGTAATATATCTATTGTTCTAACTCTACCAAGAAGTTGAAACTGCCTAGTAGTATAGTACTCCGTAGGTAGAAATTAAAGTGCTTAGGTGTTCCATTCCAGGGGTGCTTTCAGGGCCGTGCCGTGGTGGTTGTCACCCGCAATAGCAGAAACCAGCAGACGCCAGAAGGTACAGTACATGCATGTACTGTACGCTCAAACTTCAATCACCCCGGGACCACTTTGTGTTGTCACTATATAAATCGCCATATAATTAATAGTTGTTGCTACTTTAGATCCATAAGTTGTGTAGGACTTAGCGACACTACTATGTAGGTACGCACGTCTCTCTCTCTCCCCCCCTCCCTTTCCTCTCCTTTTGGAAATACAAGACCGTGTTGGTGCGAATCTGAAAGAGCTCAAACCGCCATGCAGATAGATACTATGACAATAATGTCCAGGGTTATATTACATGCCTAAATTTTGAAGACCTGAAGGAAAGGATTACATCATGTATGCTACCAACCACCTCAGTGCACGTAAATCCATATTTATTACCTTCAGCTAGGTTCGTGATGGATGGTAAAGCAGCATCCATCCAAAAAAAGTTACGTTAGATCTCCACACATCGATCTGAAGTTACAGTACTTATTGTGAAGAAGAAAGAATAACTCATTTAGCTCTTTTTCTTTCTGATATCTAGCTTTTACGGTTCCTGTTCTCATAATCGTGAAAAAAAAAACAATAAACAGAACATCTCAACGTCTCAGAAACTTTACCTTATCTGCCTTATCTTTCTTACCTTTAGGAGTCCTCCATGTAAAGACGACGATGATAGAAACCACCGAGAGAAACATTTACTAGATTAAAAATTAGCACAATCTCTGGATAGCTGGATGGAGCAGTTGGTCGCTTGTCTAGGTTCGGTCCTTACTGGCGATCAACGCAGACACCTTTCTTCAAATACAGTGTCTATCCATCTGTCTATCAGAGTTCGACACTTATGTTTACCTACGTAGAGACATTCTCATTGCTCCGGAGGGAGTTGAGGGAGTTGGAGGAGAATGGATAGAAGAGACAGACAACCTTCCCACACCACACCAAACTACAGTACAGCAAGGCCTTCGCCAAAAGCAGTAAAAGAAGAGCGTAGCTCGCAGTGGCCTGACCCGGAGGCGTAGCAAAGCCGTCAGGAGGAAAAAAAAGAGAAGGTTTAAACTGCGGAGAAGGTGCGCACGGCCTGTGCTGCGTATAGTAGTGTGTTATAGGGTAGCACAGGACGTTTTTTTTCATCGGGGGTTATCGCGGCTAGATCAGGCTGTCAGTCGACGCTAGCACTCCTACATATTAGGTACTATTAGGCATGTAAGTACTAGGAGATAAGTTTGCGGGGTCGACGATAATGGATGAACGGGTTTGGTCGGTTGCATGGGCTGTGAGGGATTGAGCAGGGGTAATAGGACCGCCTGGCGCCCAAAAAAGAGTACGATATACTAGTTACTTAGCTAATGTAGGGACTGCGTGATCGACCCGAGTCTGTCTCATGTTTGCTTTTTCGGTTGCTTTTGCTCGTAATAAATAGAAAGGACAGAGATATGTGGTCGGAAGTGTCGGATCGGGTGGATGGTTAACCTCATCTGGATGTTTATCAACTTGTCTGCTGGCTGCCATGGTGCCTGTCTTGTCTCGGAAGATTCATCCCATAATTAGTCACCACGTTATATGAGGCACAGGAGAGAAGACGTGTCGAGCGCAGCGTTCATGTGAAAATTCTGGTGCCGAATGGACCATGGACTGATCTGCATGCTATATCGCATATGACGAATGCTTGTGCCAGGACAACAGACTACATAACGTACCCACACCCATACGAATCGTCGAAGCGAACCTTAGATAGAAGGATGGTGCAATATGGATGCAGTGCAACGGCCGAACATTGCAGAAAAGTGCGGAGAAGAGAGCGGTTAGTCGTTACACAATGCGCACGGATGCGGCCTACAAGGTGCTCCTGGCGCGCTCCATCCATGAGTCCTCTTCAATGTATGGAGGACACCCATGGAGATGTTCCTGGACGTAGCCAGCTAGCCTGGAAGCGCTGCAAATCTTGTCCAGTGCCGAGTCCTGGAGGGGACACTTGACTGGCCAGGTTTATAGTCCGTGCAGGTTGACAGACGGATCGATGGAGATGTCACAGGACGGACTGCTTTGCAGACGAGCCAGGACAGCACACGTGCGATCGGGAGAGATGTGCGAGGATTATTGCGTAGTGCTGCGGAAGATGCGCGCGACGCGGAGGATTCTGAGTTGATGCTCCGTCGAGCGACTCGAGTCGGCCCGGATGGAGAGCGCATGCGTCCCCGGGATGCCCAAAGGGGCGAGCCGGATAGCGTCTGTGACAGCCTGATACGGCGTAAGATACCCCGTGCAGCAGGAGAAGGGCGATGTGATGCTTCTCTGTCACGACGCTACCGTACGACGGCGTAAACCCGGTGGGATGCACCCCGCGCAGGGAGATATCAGGGCGGTAGTTTCATGGAGGAGCGCCGGTGGCATCATGGAGGCGAGGCAGGGATGGAGAGTTTCCACCACGGGCAGACGGATCTGCCGTCAGGGATCAGGGATCGAGGATGAGACACTGCCAGAGCTGTCTGGCGCGGGGGTGCATGCCTCGCGATCGTGTGCAAGGCACTGTCTGGACATCCTTCCATGCAGAGTTCCAGATATACACACTTTTCAATGCACCCCGTTTTATGCCGGTCTGGTCATGATGACGATTATCTCCAGCTTTGTAGTATGATTGCGCCAAGAGCAACGAGAGTGCCGTGTGGGCCGAAGAGAGCACGAGGAAACGCCGGATCGTCTTTCAGGACAGAGATAGAGCAGCGGTTACAGCATCGGATCAGGTACTGCGTTCGTCCTGGCCGCTATCTCTGCACGACGATCCCTGATAACGGACTCGATGACTCGGACAAGGTCTCCACCCATGCATCTCATCCGCTAGCACCGCCGTGCTGGAGATCCAGAGATCGAGGCTGCATCTCGAGTTGCCAAGTTCTCTCCCGTGGGATCAGAGAAACGAACAGTATCTAGAGTATTCAGTAGTATCTTGTAGAACTCGTCCTGTCTGCTGAAGGTTGCTGTGTCGAGACGATCCCGACGTGAGATCCGGCGCACCGTGCTTGCCGCCGGATGCTTCCCCGCTTGCCTGTGTGGTGTCCGCTATCTCGACGAGCTCTCGACGATCCTCTCGATCTCCTCTCACACTTCAACCATGGTCGTTCTGCGTTCAATCCACTCTTCCTAGACGGCTCTCCTGCCGTGTGACCTTAAAACCATCTGGCTCGTCCGTTGTCCGTCGTGGCTCTGCCAGCTCCACCGGGATGCCTCGTCCACTCGCCACGACCGCTTCTATCAGCGGCTCCATCGCAGCCAGCTCCGGGCCCCAGAGAACGGACGCTGTTCGTCTCCGTCATTGGTGACTCTTATTCTCCCCCTCTCCCAGCCCTGACGCGGCGGGTATCCAGACGTCCAGCTCATCGCGGCGACCCATCATCCATGCCTGCGTCCGTGCCTTAGGGAGCACAACCTTACTTGTACCTTGCTCGCTCCCTCGACGCCGGTACCTGACTCAGAACGGCCCTGCCGGTGGCTCTGCAGCTGCGGCGGACAATCTGAACTGCTGGAATTCTTCAGCGCTGACGGCAGCCATCCCCTCCTCTTCCTCTCGACCCCGGGACCACCTGATAGGGCACAGCTCCCCGTGAGCCCGGTAGCGTGCTGCGCAGGACATTGCTGCATGCACGAGGCAGGCCTGGCGTGGTGGCGCTGGTCAGACCGATCAGTCAGAGCTCTTGATAGCGGCAGTGGAACCTGGGGAGAAAAGAAGCGCAACGAACCGCTCGGGCCAGCAAAGAGGCGAAAAAAGGTGACAACAAAAAGGCGGGTAAAGGAGAAGAAAAAAAATTTCTAGTCTCTGGGAGTCATCAGGGACTGCTGGAAACAAAGGTTGAAAAGGGGAGGAGCTGTGCCGTTCCCTTCAATTTTTGCCTTCTTCTCTTCTTCTAGGGTTCCTGTTAGTGGTCTCCCGCCTCTCTCTCGTTTTGGGTCATTCTGTCATACTCGTGCTCGGTACCGTGACTGACGCCATGGAGATCTCTCTCATCTGACTGCACTCTCTGTCTCCCTGCGCCCTGTCCATGGGTGGTCTCTCTTCTTACATTGCCTCTGTTGCTGGACTTCTTTTTTTCCTTGTTCAATTCACCTGCACGATTGTGTCATATCATCTCATGGGGCTGTGGCGTAAGCGCGGGCAGCAAGTATGAATACAGAACGATCCAAAGTCAACAAGACAAACCTGGTTCTGCTCTTCTGTATCTGAGCATGACTTGATCCGTATACCCAGCTGCCGCGTCCGTCTGTCCCTTCCGTACCTGACTGCACATTCTATTCGACATCCTCCGGCGATCGCCACGACATCTTGCATCCCTTGGCCACTGTCTGGTCGGCTGCCAAACTATTATCCTGTTTTTGATGCCTTTCATCATACAGTCACTTTGTCCTCGGAACAAAGTGCCTGATACCTAAACTGACTGGTCACTTCCTTGCACCCTGCCTCTGCACCCATTCACAGTGTCCTCGGGTCCTTTTCGTGCCCGCAGGTACTTTCACTGCACGCGGGCTGACCGCGGGACCCCACGTACCTGCGTGCAGTGAATCAATCTCAGAAACATGGCTCAGTCATTGTCACTCATCTCTGCCCAAGTCCAGTTCATGGTGAGCCACCACAATGCTCCTTGGTTATCCTTGAAGTACTGGCTACAATCTCGGCCCATATTTCGTTATCCGATGAGTCTATCGAGGCCGTTAGAGCGGGCCAGTGCCCAGATCCAGGCTCAGTATGTGGGGGAAATGTTGCTAACCATTGACCTTGCTGTCCAGGACGACCGGCTTGCCTTGGTGCATATTCCGCTGGAGCTGTATCCGTTCTTCCTGCAGCCAATCCTGCAGCTTGTCTTCAATGAGGTGCCAGCCATCAAGGACTCTAACACCGAGATCGAAGAAGAGCCACCCGAGGCTGCCAGCACCTCTCAGCCGGCCTTTTTGAATCTGTCGATCACTCCGGTGGAGTGTTCCGTCGTGTGTTCCAGGCAGCTGGCCGATCAGCTTTTTGCCCCGCTGGCCAACAAGTTCAACCAGATCACCACGGCCAAGGGGAGTCGCGTGTCCATCAGCAAAGAGGATTTTATCGTCATGCAGGTCGATGGACAGGGTCTGGATGCAAGCCAACGCGTGTTGGAGCTGACCAGCCCGTTGGCAATGGCCGGGATGTACGTCTTCGTTTCTCCTCCGATCTTGACATGTTCTCCAAACTGACATCTGTACAGCTCAATCTTCTTCATTTCAACCTACTTCTCAGACTACATCCTGGTGCCTCTGCGCTCAAAAGCACAGGTAATTCATGCCCTTGAGAAGCGAGGCTTCACCTTCGAGGTCACCGCGGATGCCTTTGTCAACAGCAGCAACCCTCAATACAACGGCACCTTCAGCAGCCCTGCTTCACCTCAGGCACTCACCGCGCAACGCTCCCCGCCTGTCACTCCGCCGCCATCCACCTTGTCCGAGCTGCAGACGCGTACCTTTGCCTCTCTACGAAGGCATAACATCGTCCCACGCGTCGACAAGTCTCTCCGCTTGGTCCAATGCGCGGCCCACCACCGGTTCGGCGAAACGAGCTCCGCGTCCATCCTCCGTCCCGCGCTGACGACCGCACTGGTGGTCGATAAGCCGCGTTTTCTGTCACTGACCTTGACAGCCACAGATCCTGCGGCCTCGATCCTGTTGGAGAAGCGCCTTCTGCCGCGCTTCTCAATGGACCCCACCTCAGGCGTCGCCCCAGACGAGGAGAGCAGCCTGCTGCTCGGATCCAAGGAGGATATTCTGGTCCCGATCATGCTCGACCTGCGTGAGCTCCCTCTGGAGGCGACAGGTATCGTCTGTGGTGTCGCGAGCCGCCTGGCCCAAGCGACGCACAGTCGGGACGAGAAAATGACAAGAAGCGGATCAGTGACCTCCCTATCCAGCCTGAACAGTCATCCTTACTACTTCAATCCGGGTTCGCCACCACTGTTTGCTCTATCACCATCGGTTTCTCTATCCAACTTCAGCACCACGCCTCCTAGCCCCTCGAAGTCAGACTCCTACTTCCACGATCGCCACTATCACCACAGCCATCACAATAGCGACAATAACCACAACGTCCCGCCGTCGACGCATCATCTAGAGCCCGACCCGGAGTCGTATTCTGACGCAGTGGAAATCAGCTTCCTGAGCACCGCGCGAGCCGGGACGGTCCTTGTCGGAGAGCGCGAGCTCAGTCGCGCCGTGGACGCGCTCGACGCGGAGAGCAGGGAGCAAGCGGCGTATGGATATCCGTGAGAAGAAGCAGGAGGCCTCCCGCCTGCTGAACTCTACATGCCACTCGATGATTAAAAAAAGGTTTTCCTTCTTTATTACATCCCGGAAGGGAATGATAAAAAATTCATTTTCATACCTACAAAAAGCAAAAAGGCGCAAGGATAGGAAAAAGCTTCTTAAAAAATTTCAAAGCATTTTGATCTGGCTTTGTTTGATTTCTTGCTTTTTTCCTCTTTTGGCGGTTTGATTGATTGATGCATGATGATTGAATCCGATACGGATGAACGAGACGGAAATGAAAAATGAAGACGAGATGCATGACCTGGAAAAAAAATCAAATTGAATACCCAAAACCCATCTACCAAGGAAGCGAGAGTGCAGTTTCTTGCTTTTCTTTTTTGTCTCTAATTTCTTTTTGTCTGTTCTGTCCATGATAATAATAATTATGGATAGTTATCAGTCTCCGCTACGACCATGCTGCATCTGCTTGGTTCTTTTCTTCGAAAAGCCTAGCTCTCTCTCTTTCTCTCTCTCTGGCGGTTTGCTTTGGTTTGTCTGTTTTTTGTCATGTTGGTTTTTGTTGAGATCAAGGAGATCTGTGTACTCTACTTCCTCTTCCTTTATTTTGCGACCTCTGTTCTGTTCATACAGTACATAGGTACAGCATAGCACGTCGCATACATATATATTCATAAATCAATGCATGATGCATAGGTTTGCCTGTAGCTAGCTAGAGGCTAGGTAGGTAGGTACATAGGTAGCCACCTAATGTGATGTGTGGAGTAATGTATGAGTGTGCCATGCATGCTTGTCGAATCCAGTTTAGCATTATATATGTAATCGTGTAGCAGCATCTCACTGCATGGAGACGGAGCCACGGCGTGTCTCATCAAAAATATATACACAAGTTCAAAAAATCATTCGTTCCATTCATCCATTATTCCGCGGAATAGATGTTATGGTGTATATATTATTATACATATACACATGGAATTTATTCAAATCACACGACAGCCTCATAGACATACATCACCGACTCATGCTGATCCGGGAGACAGTATATCCTTAACTTTCCCCCCACGACAGCCACATCGACCGGGTTCTGCGTCAGCGGTGTGCCCCTGTCGCTCGTCAGCGCGAGCGGAACTTCCCATAATGGCAGCATGGTCTGCACATCGACGAGGGCGATGCCGCCGAGGTTGAATGAGGATATGAATGTAGACGTGGAGGAGGAGGACGAGATGGTCGCGACGCCGGAGCAGAACATGATCGGTCTTGTCTCTGTGTTTTTATTTGCGTCGGTGCTGCGGGGGCTTTGCTGCTGCGTGAGGAGGGAAGTCGGGATGCGGTGGTGCCCCAGGAACTTGCAGTCCTGGTAGTCGACGAAGGAGGTCGGGTTGGGGACTTTTGTCTTCGGCGCCGTGAAGCCAGGTAAGGGGGTGAATCCTTTCGGATAGTTCCTGAGCGACCAGGTGGTCGCATTACGGGCGCCCCAGTTCAGCGTGACGATGTCATCCGTGACGGTGTCGTGGACGATTCCGCCGTTGTGGTCTGCGGTGCGGAATAGGGGCGTTTGCTCCAGCGTCAGTGGGTCGATGCGGACGATGGTCGCGGTCGAGTTGGGCCGGTACTGCGACAACGTGATCCAGATGTATCTGCCGTCGTAGTCGATGCCGCCGCCGTGATACTCGATGTCGCCCGGCTTGGTCAGGTTCGCGTCCGCGATGCGCTGGCCCTGCGCGTCGTAGACGAGGAGGTGCGCGAATCCTGCACCAGGGGTGCGGTCGGTGCCGTTGATGGTGCGGTTGTACTTCTCCGTCGGGACGGTCCAGTCGCCTGCGGAGACGAAGAAGCGGTCTTCACCAAGACGGACCATGCCCTCGGGCTCGCCAGTGTCTCCCTCAAGGGGCGTCTTGGAGATCAGTCTCCATTCCGTGGAGCGGTCAAGGTTGGTGAAAAGCTCGACGATTTCACCGCCGTCAGAGGCGGCGTGGGATGGGGGTAGCTTGTCTCCGGGGACGAATGGCTCCTGACGGAGACCTGTGACGGTTGCAGCGGCGCCTGAAGCGAGCAGCGCTCCTGTCGCAACGATTGCAGAGAGACGCATCTTGGTGAGGTCGAAGGCTGGAGTCAGTGCAGTGGACAGGCTCAGCAGGAAGGCATTCCACGCGGGCAGGTTGTGGCAGCTTTATGACGGCTATTAAATAGTGACCATATAGCCGGTCACAGCCGGTCCTCGGCCACGGACGCCTCAGGTCCAGTCAGACGAGCTGCATGGGACAGCTGCTCGAGACGCGCGGAGAATCGCCGCAGATGCGGTTGAGCGCGGCGGAGGTTGGCGCGCACGTTGCCGGGCGGTGAGCAGCCGTTGGCGGATGACAGCGTCCGCCGGGCTTGTCAAGAACGTGCCGTGCCACGTGCGAGATGGACCTGTCTGCATGGAGGACCATAAACGGTGCTTAAGACCGTGTAGAAGCCTGTAGACGACGCCCTGGTATGGCATGGAGGCTCAATCAATGTCTCTGGATCCGATATAGGAGCCCTGCTGTTCCTCCCAAAGTTGACGAGATACTGATCTCACGTCACCGATTGCCGTGGAGCTTATATCGGGGTCCACCTAACTGTAGACCTTGACAGTACCTGATCGTAGATCATATTAGCAAGAAGGACTTCACCGGAAGCAGACGCGCAATCTTGGAATCTTTGACGGAAGTAGAAACACGCGTAGAACTGAGAACTCACCGTCTGCGCAAGCGCCAGCCCAACAGCCTCCCTTCTCATTCCACGCCACGCAACTGACTACCTTGACGCCCTTGCCTGCAGGCACAGCTGCAATCACCTCCCCGCTGAGAACATCCCACGCAAAGACATAGGCCTCTCCCGAATCTCCAGCCTCACTACCGCTCAGCACGGCCGCATCGGACTTCGCGAAGACTGACCGAATCCGCAGCTCCTTGTTGCGATATTTCGGTCCAGCACCAGCACCACCAGGGTCCTTGCCCTCACTCCCTTCCCCTCCAAAGGCCTTCAGTAACTTCCCGTCCTCCCGGTCCAGCATCCGGATGCGCCCGTCCAGAGTCGACGCGAGCAGCGCGTTCCCGTCCGCGGAGCAGCGCACGCTGGTCACCGGGTGCGCGAGGACGTCGACAGTCGTGCGGCCCTGGCGGACGTCGTAGATGCGCACGCGCCCGTCGTAGCTGCCGCTCGCGATCGAGTAGGTGGGCATGTGGACGTGGAGGCTCGAGACGGTGTCGGTCGCCTCCGTGAGGGTCTGGATAGGCTTGTGTGAGTTGGAGCGGGCATCCCAGAGGTTGATCGTCGTGTCTGCGCTTCCTGCGGTATAGTGTCAGCATATACATGATTCCGTACTTTATATCCGATATGCAATGATCATCGTCGAGGCTGTCGCTGCGGTGTATAGCGTCCAGTATATCCTCTTTTCGTCCAACAACCCCCCTCAACACCCATGCCTGAAAGAAAGAAAAAAAAATACTACTCACCAGAAACGACAACCCAATCCCCCTCCCCAGCGAACTGCACCGCCTCCACCCTCGCCCCATGTCCCGACCACCTCCTCACCGTCCCTCCCTGCTCCACATCCCACAGAAACACCTGCCGATCCCCCCCGACACTCGCGAAGCGCGAATTGTCCGCCGTGACCGCGACATCCAGCACCGAGTACCCGTGGGCCTCATACTTCTGGATCGGGGTGGTGGTCTCAACCACGGCCGCCGAAAACGAGTTGCTCGAGGTCGGGATGGCGCGGGACAGGTGGATGGCGCGGTCGGAGGCGCCGGTGAGGAGGTACGTGCCCGGGTAGCTGGAGAAGGTGACGGTGTTTACGGGGCCTGTCGCAGTTTATATATGTTAGTATCGAGATCATCTAGAGCAGTGCATGATGTCTGTCCGTAGATACGCGGCGTCGTGCGTTTCCTGGGCAGAGGTTGTAGTCTCAGGAGGCCTACCATTGTGGGTTTTGAGGGTATGGACGAGTTTCGTGGGGAACTGTCTTGAAACAGACATGAGGGACCACGGGGACAGGGATGAAGTTTCGCGGTTGAAGAGTCGTATTTTGAGCCGTCGTGGTGAAGGACAACTCGTTCTCGAGTTCGGAGCTCTGGTTTGCGCGGGAAGCCCAGGCCGCCGCGTGCACGCTCCACGGGAACCCACGGTCCACCGCGCATGGATACAACTATATCGGCCATACGCGACCTGATGCTCCACTTAGTAGGACTAAAATCTGGAGTGCATACGCCGAAGAACACGGGCGTTGGACAAAGGAAATTAAATCTGCATTGACACTACAGAATACAAAGTGGGCTATTATCAAGGACATAGAGAACCATAGCTAACTACCAGCGGTAGATAAGAAAGGAAACCTATCACCAGCGCAACCTCCTGCAACGCGGCGGGGCATAGGGCGCCCAACTGTCTTCGTAAGGGTGGTTCTCACCAGATGAATGAGGCAAGGAAACCGGGTAATCAAGATATCTAGAGTCGAGAAGAAAAGTGTACAAATCCCCCCACCACACTCCATCCGCACGAATCCCCATCCACCAAGCATGGCCTTAACGACGTCCATGGCTGCGGGCAGCGTTCTGCATCTGCTCGATCTCCTGCTCGAGTTGCTTGATCCTGTTTGTGGTCAGCAAATAGTTGATTGGAAACGGGATCAACTTTGACATACGCAGCGTGGGTGGCCTCCAAGTCCTTGTTGAGGCGGTCTCTCTCTGCGATGAGCTTCTGCTCCCACTGTCTGAATCTCTGCTCCTCGATCTTGACCTGCTCCGTGAAGCGCTTCCGCAGGGCCTCTTCCTCTTCCTTGAACTTCGGGTTGTCCAGCTTCCGTGGCCGTGCCTCACCGAACTTCCTGGTCTCCATCTGCTGGGCACGGTAGGCCTCGTAGTGCTGCTCCTCGGTCGTGGTGATAAGATCAAGCATGTGAGTTCGGATGAGGATCGAACGGAGCTTCTTGAAATCGCAGTGGTCTTCGTTCTCAACCTCAGCGACACCCCAGAGGTATTGACGGCCTTTGACAACGCGGCCATCGGGGGTCTTGACGTCCTTCTCCGATCCGATCACGGAGAATGGCATGGCGGCAATCAGTGAACGAGCGTGGGCAGCGGCATGTTCATCATCCTCCTCAATTGGCGGCTGGTAGATCTTGATACCCTGGGCCTCGATGACAGCACGGATCTGCGAGAGTTAGCATGTGCTGGGATAGCGGAGTATAGGATTTGCCTTACCCTCTGCTTGAATCTGGCCAGATCGGCAGGGCTAAGGGTGTCTGCCTTGGCGATAACGGGGATCAGGTTGACACGGGTGCACAGCCGCTTCATAACCTCAATGTCGAGCGGCTTCAGGGTGTGTCCAGTGGGGCGAATGAAGTACAGGCAAGCATGGACTCGGAGATCAATCTTGTCTGTACGGCGCGGCTGCTGCTCCTGCAACATGTACGACTCATGCTGGTCGTCCAGGAATTCGATGATGGGCTGCCACGAGTCGCGGTTGTTGACGTAGTCGCCGAAGCCGGGGGTATCAATGACAGTGAGACGAACTAATCGTATTAGCTCGACGACTAGATAGTCTCAGGGGCGCTGTTGCTGTACCTTTGAAGAACTTCTCTTCAAGTTCCGCCTTGGTGATCTCGATCTCGACGGTCTTGTCGACCTGCTTAGCATGGCGCTTCTTGTGATCGGCATAGTTCTTGATCGTCGTCGAGAACAAGGTGTTGATGAACGTAGTCTTTCCCAATCCCGACTCTCCACAAACCTAAGGCGATCAGTCACCTTGGTATCACCGGCAAAGCATCCATTGAACCTACCATGATCGTGAATGACGCACCCCGTTTGGCGACAATCTTGTGTCTGGGTGCTGTCAGTCAGAGCTCGAGCCATCTCTCCAAATGCTAGCCCGCATTCTAAAACATACCGCTGGTTGGGGAGCTGTGGATAGCATTCGTTAGCAGCCGCGGTTCCCACGATCGAGGCCTGTGCAACTTACGTTGGCAATGCCAATGGGAGAGGCGGTTTCCGTGGAAGCGGCCATGTTGAGCTCAATACGGGATTCAGGGAACTCCTAGAAGACGTAAAAGAGGAGCTTGGAGCAGAGATAACCCAGGCTCAAAAGGTGAGCGCGTAGTCGACCCACAGAGAGGAGGGGGGATCCTGGAGAAAGGTCGAGGTGCGCAGACAACGAGGCAAGAGAGAGGAGAGCTGTTCGAGTTGCTCTTGACCTTCCGCTGCCCCTGAACGCCGGGTGGAGAAGCCGTCGAGCCTCAAGCGAACGAGAGCGTCAACAGCCCCCGGACCGCGCTAGGCCCGGAGCGGCTTGGCGCGCCGCTCGGTCTCGGATTATCTTATCGCGCCTTCCGCCGACCGGCCGGCATATCGATACTAAATTTTTGAAGCGCGATGCGACGGCCGTGAAAGGCAGCATCCGGGACGATGAAGACGGATTTCAAGGTCAGTTCTTTTCCCCGGCAGCTTAGGTCGCAGTGCGTCCTGCATTCTAACATTTTTGCAGTTCTCCAATTTACTGGGGACTGTTTACCGCAAAGGAAACCTCCTCTTTAACCCCGATGGCACCTGCTTGCTCTCCCCAGTGGGCAACAGGGTCTCGGTTTTTGACCTTGTACAGTACGTCTGCTTCTGCTGGTTCTTTGGGCGACGCAAGTATACATACTGAGAACTCTCCAACAGCAACACTTCATACACCCTCCCATTCGCCCATCGCACGAATATCGCCCGCCTTGACCTCTCCCCGAGAGGCAATCTTCTCCTCTCGGTTGATGAGAATGGCCGCGCTATCCTGACCAATTTTCACCGAAGGGTTGTCATCTACCACTTTTCCTTCAAGGGTCCCGTTTCAGCGCTCGCATTCTCACCCTCTGGTCGACATTTCGCGGTAGGCGTGGGAAGGCGGTTGCAGATATGGCACACGCCCTCGGCACCCGGCACGGACGGCAGTGGGGAACTGGAGTTTGCGCCGTTCGTCCTCTACCGTGATCTTGCTGGGCACTTCGATGTGATCAACAATATCCAGTGGTCTAGCGACTCGCGCTTCATCCTCACAGCGTCGAAGGATCTGACGGCGAGGATATGGAGCTTGGATCCGGAGGACGGTTTTGAGCCAACCACTCTGGCTGGACATAAGCAAGCTGTGAAGGCGGCTTATTTCTCCGCGGATCAAGAAACTGTAAGTGGTTAAAAGGAGATATTTGAGGCTCTTGACTGATCTGTCGATAGATCTACACAGTTAGCCAGGATGGCGCTCTTTTCAGATGGGAATATGTTGCCAAGGTCGATCCAGAAACTATGGAGGAGAGCTCAGAGCCCCGCTGGAGGATCACAAAGAAGGACTTCTTTAATCAAAATGAAGCTAAACTTAACTGCGCTGCGTTCCACGCGAAGTCGAATCTGTTAGTTGTCGGCTTCTCGAATGGGTTGTTCGGCCTGTACGAGTTGCCCGAGTTCAACATGATCCATCTTTTAAGGTACGTTTAATCCCACTGCCCTTTCTTTGCCAACACTAACTGCATCCAGTGTCTCACAAAGTAATATCGACTACATTACTATAAATAACTCCGGAGAGTGGCTGGCTTTCGGTTCATCGAAGCTAGGGCAGCTGCTGGTTTGGGAATGGCAGTCCGAGTCTTATATCCTGAAGCAGCAGGGGCATCTGGATTCTATGAACGCGCTTGTTTACTCGCCAGATGGCCAGAAAATCATTACTACCGCCGATGATGGCAAGGTCAAAGTTTGGGATGTCAAGTCTGGTTTTTGCATAGTGACATTTACAGAACACACGAGTGGAGTGACGGCCTGTGAATTTTCCAAGCGAGGAAATGTCTTGTTCACGTCCTCACTGGATGGATCGGTGAGAGCGTGGGACTTGATACGGTATCGAAACTTCCGAACTTTCACCGCCCCGTCCCGACTGTCATTTTCTTCTCTGGCGGTAGACCCTAGCGGCGAGGTCGTCTGTGCGGGGTCCCTCGATTCGTTTGATATCCATGTGTGGTCAGTGCAGACTGGACAGTTGCTCGACCAGCTCTCTGGCCATGAGGGACCAGTCTCTTCGCTGGCATTTTCCCCAGATGGAAGCCACCTCGTGAGTGGCAGTTGGGACCATACGGTCAGAATATGGAGCATTTTCGGCAGGACTCAGACGAGCGAGCCCCTGCAGCTCATGTCTGACGTCCTGAGTGTGGCTTTCCGACCGGATGGCAAGCAGATTGCCGCGTCAACGCTGGATGGCCAATTGACATTCTGGTCTGTCTCGAATGCCACTCAAGAAAGTGTCATCGATGGTCGTCGGGACGTGTCAGGTGGGCGTAAGATCACCGACCGCCGAACCGCCGCGAATGTCGCAGGGACAAAATCATTCAATAAGATAACATACAGTGCAGATGGAAGTTGTATCCTGGGCGGAGGAAATAGCAAGTACATCTGTCTCTACGACGTTGGAACGGGCTCTTTGTTGAAGAAGTTTACGGTTTCAGTCAACACTTCACTCGACGGCACCCAAGAGATCCTTAACAGCCGTGACATGACAGAAGCTGGGCCTCGCGGTCTTATCGACGAGACAGGTGAGGCGTCTGATCTTGAAGACCGCATTGATCGCACGCTTCCTGGTGTGAAGCGCGGCGATGCTGCAGCTCGTACCACCAGACCTGAAGTGCGTGTCACCGCTGTGGCCTTCTCTCCCACAGGACGTTCATTCTGTGCCGCCTCAACAGAGGGCCTGTTGATATACAGCCTGGATACTGAGTTTGTCTTTGACCCGTTCGACCTCGACATCGACATCACCCCTGATAGCATTCTCGCTACGCTCGATGCTGCGAAGAAAGCATTCGCCTCAAGGTCATCAGACAATGACGAATCATCCTTTCTGAAAGCCCTCATCATGGCTTTCCGCCTCAACGAGGCCTCTCTTATCCACTCCGTCTACCAGGCAATCCCCCCCTCGCACATCCCTCACATAGTCCGTTCCGTCCCTACCGTCTACCTTCCCCGCCTCCTTCGTTTCGTTGCCAATTGTGCAGACGAGACGCCTCACCTGGAGTTCAACCTTCTCTGGATCGAATCCCTGCTGAGTATCCACGGCCGCTACCTCAAGGACAATGCCGGCATGTTTGCGGCTGAGCTGCGTGCCGTACAGCGGGTCATCGATGAGATCAGGGAGACTCTGAAGAGACTGACAGAAAAGAATCTCTATGACTTGGACTTTCTCCTCGCGAAGCCTGTCCTGGCGGGCAAGAAGACCAACGGCGTCGTGAAGACCATAGATGAAGGCGAACCGGTAGTCGCGAACGGAGACATGCATATGGATGACGCTGATGGAGGGGAGGATGGGGAAGGCGAATGGATCGGTTTTGATGATTGATGGTGCCCATGTCTTGATGTCTACCTTATCTGCATATTGCATCCTCGTCCGGCGTTACATTCAATGTTTCTTCATATACCTTGGAAAAGCATAGGCTCTGTTGTAGAGAAAAGTTAATGGTGAAAAATAAGGAACATGGAGGTTTTGTTCTGGTATTTTGTTTTATTTCCATAGCTGTGAATGACCAGCTCCTTTCGTGGAAGTACTGTAGTTTGTTAATTCGACAAGGTGGTCGTGTCTCTGCATGGAGGCATAGTCAATCAGCAGATAGCCCCAGAGATTTCTCTTGCGAGGATCGTCACTATTCTTCAGGAGAAACAGTGTCATCTTAAAAGTTCACAGAATTACAGCATGATGAAGAGGCGTGCCGCGTGCATGTGCCAGTTGCGCGGAGTCTATTCCATTGTGGATCGACCCGAGCTTGAGCAGATGATGGATCATCGTGACTCTTCTGTCGTCTAGTTCTCCAGTTTCCAGGAAGTAGAAATATCGTTTGAAGTGGAATCATTAAGATGACACTGTGCTGTATGTGTAAAGGGGAAGTCATTACCTATCAAAATCAGATGTACTGCTCTGAACACATGCCAGTGAGGTCACCTTGGCTGTACAGTAGGTTGCCAAAACTTGGGTTACACCTACGTCCCTGCCCACCTGGCTTGGCAGATTGCTGTTTTGCATTCACATGATCTTAAAGCTATTTGACAGTAATCAAACACTACTACTACATGGTAGAAGCCCAAAATTACAGACAGTCCAAGCCTGAGATCATAGTCCAAAGCCTACCTGTGCATTCATGACATCTAGACATCACTGATACATAGCTAATATAGATCACGTGACAGAATAATAGAATCTCTAAGTGAGGTCATCATCTAGTAGGGCGGCAAGGTAGATGGCTTGGACAGGGATGTAGGTGTAACCAAAGTTTTGGCAACCTACTGTATGCCAGATTGAGGTTCTCTAGGAGATATGAATAAAAGCACTGTACCTTCATTGGTCAGAGGGTTCAACACCAACAACACTAACACATCTGGACACAAAGACCAAGTATGAGGCATGCCGTTCTCGTTACACCGGCTTCCCTCCATCTTTCACAGTTAAGCACTAAACACTAGTTGAGACAGTTAACCTTGTAATTCAAAGAATGGCTATACTAGCACAAAGAACGGGATCTATCTTTAGAATGATGGATCTTCCCAGCGAATGAGGGGGCAAATTGTCTGAGGTCTCCTTCACCATCACACAGTGAGTGGGAGTTACCGACCGATGAGCCTTTACAGAGTGACTCAGGTCAGCAAGCTACATATACGACCGTCACTATTCAAAATCTAGCCTCACCAACATTCTTCCTACCCGTGCAAGTCAGGAAATGGTCAGCTCAGGCATTGTCAGAGCAACAACAGACCCAGGACCATCAGCCGTCCAGTCTAACAGGTTGTCAATCATGGTTTCTTCAATAGTTGTCAACATTTACAAATATGGAAAAGCCCTCATCTTGGAGCACCCTGCACTGTTCATCGCCATTTGCACAATTATTGCAGTTTACCATGTATCCTCAAGTGCATCCAAGCATGAACCTGTGAGGGCACCAACAGTCAAATTTTTCGGCCCCGATATTATCAGCAGGCTTTTGTTCAACGTGAAGGCTTCCACACTCATATATCGCGGATACCGAAAGGTACCAATTCTGATGTCCCTGATAGCACCGATGACCATAACTGATGGAAACTAGTACAAGGACACAGCGTATCGACTGCTCAAAGCTGAGGATAACCTGATTGTTTTACCAACAAGATACATTAACGAGCTGAAACATCTGCCAGCGTCAAAGCTTAACTCCTTGGACGCCACATTCAGCGTACGTGCTTCTCGAACTGTATAATTTTAGTCAGAACGAGTGTCTGAAGCTGAACTGAGCTCTTCAGAATGTTGCGGGGGACTACATACAACTCAACGTGGATAGCCAGCTGCCTGCAGAAACAGTTCAAAAACGCCTGACGCCTGCCATAGGTGAGTACCTGTGAAGGAATACTCTCTCAATTTGATTCCGACTGACGCCTGCAAAAATAAAGGCCGGATCCTTCCCCGCATGATCGATGAGCTTCGCTATGCTTTCGAGGTCGAGTTCCCCAAATGTGAAGGTGAGCACCACGGGTTCCTGAGAGAGAAGCAACAACTCATGTCGAGCTCTATAGACGAATGGGTTGCAATACAGCCCTACAAGATCATTCTGCGTCTTGTGGCACGGAGCAGCACGCGAGTTTTCTTGGGTGAGACTGTCTGTCGGAATGAAGAATTCCTGGATGCCATGACCAGTTACTCCCTGAACCTCTTCAAGACTGTGGCGCTGCTGCGACCCTTTCCCGAATTCTCGCGTCCTTTGGTTGCGAAACTCCTTCCGAGCTATAGGACACTCAGGAGACAACTGAACTTCGCGCAAGGGATCTTCATGCCCATTCTTCAGCAGCGTAGAGCTGCTGAGAGTGCAGGGGACGCGGGCTACGAGAAACCGGACGACTTTCTGCAGTGGATGTTGGATCTGGTCGACAACGAAAAGGACGCTAATCCCCGTTTCTTTGCCCATCATTTCTTGCAGCTTTTGGGCTTGGCAGTCTCTCACACGAGTACCATGGCCATGACGCATATCATTTACGACCTGGCAATGATGCCAGAGTATCTGGAGCCGTTGCGAAATGAGATCAGAGAGGCGTTGCCAGACGGTTGGGAGAATGCTAGCCAGTCTGCGCTGCACAAGTTGAAACGTCTGGACAGTTTCATGAAGGAGTCTCAGCGTTGCAATCCTCCTGGACACCGTAAGTAAACCAGAACCCCATCATATGTGATAAGGTCCGAATCTAACCACCGATCCAAACAGTCTCTTTCCATCGTATCGTGAAGGAACCGATAACGCTCTCCGACGGTCTCGAGCTCCCCAAAGGAACTCATGTTTGCATGGCCTCTGGCCCAATCGGCATGGATCCAGAAATTGTGCAGGATCCACACGTCTTTGATGGCTTCCGGTATTTCAGAGAGAACAAGAGCACCTCCAGCTTCACAAGCACCGGGCCGACATCTGTACATTTCGGGATCGGGAGACACTCATGCCCCGGCCGCTTCTTCGCCGCGGATAGTATAAAAGCTATTCTGAGTCGCATCCTGCTCGACTACGACTTCAAATTCGAGCAGGATCAGATACGTCGGCCTAAGAACACGGTTTTCGGGGACGCGATCGTTCCGAATACGACAGTGCGTGTGCTCTTCCGGAAGAGACGTGAAGCCATTTCTCCTGCTACCAACGCTTGAAATGAGTCTCCTTACTGGGAATGGTTGGGGAGATTGTTTCATCAAGTTGACTGAATTATAAAAGTTGAGCAGCAGGTGATATGAGAACTAGGTTTCTCTTTCTTCATTTGAAACATAATGAACCTACCTATTACATACTGTACCCAGCTTAGAACCTAACAGTTAGCTCATGCTCGATTGAAATTCAAACCTCACTTCACTTTCTGGACAACTAAAACATGATAAATTTCAAGTACCTTCACTGTGTTTAATTACTGGGACCCAATGACAATCCATAAACTCATGGTGACAAGATTCTTGCAGGAAAAGATATGCAAGATTGGTGTCTTCAGAATGATGGGGATCAATAGCAACAACACTGCTGATAGGAGTGGTGTTGAACTTGGGTATTTGATGTGAACACAGTAGTATAGGGATACATTCAGAAGATCACTCAATTGCTTTATATAGCTGATCTAGATAAAAGTGATGATTTCGAAGAAGCAAACATCTGGCACGAACTCTGATACCTCTTTTATAGGTATTTTATATCCATGTTTGTTCATCCAACATCGTTTGATCCAAAGAGAACTTGGTCAGCTTAAGAGCCGCGTAGGTAGCAATCACGGTACCGGAATCCTGCAGCATAGAATCTAGATCCCACAAGTCCACACACATAACTAGATTTGGAGTCCAGCACCATATATACCTTTGTGCCAGAAGGTGCATAGTCTTACAACATGATTTATGCTAGATGATTCACAGATGCTCGAAGGAGATAATGAAAAGCCTTGGTAAAGTTCATAATATTGTAATGTGATTCTGCTTGTTGTTTCAGCCATGCTGCTGATGAACAACGCTAATGTTGGCGGCCGCCGCAACCTTCACAGCTGTATTCTGTGTTTTTCAATGATAAATATTTACCTGCCATGTGAAATTAGCTTTCTTCTTCAATATTTTAGTCTCAACTCGTCTGCTCCTTTCCCCCATCTTGGCATCTCAAGAGTACTAACCTACATCATTTGGTCTACTTTGCTCCCGCTCAAGGCAGGAAGGTTCTTATTCTCTTCACAATGATTTCAAACGACAATATCTCTGATACTGTTTCCTTTGCCATCTTATTTGTGGCTGTCAGTCTCTATTGCAGCATCACCATCCTGGTTGTGCAGAACCTGCCTTCTCTTCTTGCATCGGTTGTATCCAGATTTCATCGCGGGTGGTCATGGACTGCAGGGGCTTGTTCGCGCATGGTATCAGCATCAAAGAAGCAGCAGTCAAGGACAGAGGCGTTCTCAAACTCGCATGGAGACATCCTGAAAATGCTATATGAGAAGAATGACTTCGCTACCTTGGTCAGGATGCTGTCGCCCACGCTTAAAGAAAGGAATCCTGCGAAGTGGCGGATGATATTGGAGATTATGGCTGCGATTCATTTCTGCTTCATGATGCTTGAGGCAGTGAGTACCTAGCCTATTAAATGCCAACAAGGCACGCATTCTGTAAACAAGCCTCACTAACATGTTATAAACTAAAACAGTTCCCAGACGATGACTTCCGCAAATGCTGTCCTTTGATGTTTGGCCCAGCAGAAACTGCCAACAGAGCGTACTGGATGCTGACTAAAGTCGCGGACAAAACCATGAAGGAATACCCTCAGCTTGCGCCGTTCCTCTTGCAGAACCTGGAGGATATCTTCGAAGGCGAGGACATATCGCTCGTGTGGCGCAGAGACGGCATCAAGGCTCTGCCGTCCACAAAGAAGGCACGGAACCGGGCCTATCGCCGCTACGCATCATTGAGAAGGGGAGCTCTGTATCGACTCACTGGACAGCTCGTAGCGGAGGATCATTCTTGTGATGATTTGATGAGTAATATGGCGTGAGTTCTTCTCTCTTTACATACCTAATATTGTCCCAGTACATACATATTCTCCCTGGAAAGATCCACAAACAGCTTCTACGTCACGGTCTAACCAAAGAATAATAACTTCTAGATGGCACTCCCATCTCAAAGATGACTGCAGCTACCTCTTCCTGTTCTCTTCCAATCCCTCAAGAGCCAAACGATTCTTCACTGAGGCCCTCCTGAATAACCGCTTTTCCTGGCCGGTTATCCTAGCTCTGAACGATGCCAGCAAGGGTCCAGTAGTGGCTGAGGCGTTGATGACCAAGTCCCCTGAAGCCATCGAAAGGGCTATCGAGGTCATCCAGTGTGAGGGTATTCAATCTACGTGCCGGCAGGAGTTTGTGATAATAGAAAGAACAGTGAAGGATTTGATGGGGATCTGGCGTCGGAAGCAAGAGTACAAATCCAGGGAATGAAGAATGTGAGGAAAGATGATAAACTGTACATCCAGCTAAGGACGGAGGCAACGCCTGTGGTATGTACGGAGTTGGGTTAAAGTGTGATATCTGGAGCTAGTCTGGAAGCATGTTTGGGAAATTAGGTATTCAATGGATTTAGCGTATGCAAAATTTGGTGCAGTCTTGGCACATCAAAACCTCAAAAAA
>ENA-UOWK01000103-UOWK01000103.1-bioreactor-metagenome-genome-assembly--contig:-NODE-103-length-116441-cov-24.774028_pt1 | contig 116441 bp, 75 predicted proteins | sample MGYA00238157_ERZ761612 | MGnify/ENA primary metagenome ERZ761612 (study PRJEB28901, sample SAMN06268035) | bioreactor metagenome | isolation source: Joint BioEnergy Institute, California, USA...
GATGATGATGATGATGATGATGATGATGATGATGATGATGATGATGATGATGATGATGTCTACATCAGTTTGTTCTGGAAGATCGCTCAAAATTTCTGGATACTTTAGGTCCAATAATTCCTGAAATGGGGAGATATTGAGATCTGCATGATTAAAATCCCTGACTATCTTATGTGCAAGGTATTGCTCATGAGATCCAAAGCGTGAGCTCAATAAAAGAAAAACAAGGGGGCCGTGTGAGTTCCAGCTACCACGATTTTGCTTTGATATGAAAACGAACCGAGTCTGAAGTCACATTTTCGCCTACATGGAGAGAAATGGCAATCTGGGACCCTGTGTTGTTCAGGACATCTTGGAATATGCATTCCAGTATGATTAACATGTGTCTCAACTCTGATGTACTGGAACATCGCTTAAGCGTCCCTATCCACATATACCTATCTTTCGGCCTGCAACACATGAATTCTGAAGGGAACTGGATTACTCTTCCGACAAGGGCTCTGGCCTACACACAAGCAGCAGAACATGAGAAGCGTGTCTGCAGATCTGCAGGTCCTAAGGATCTCGGTTCACTTTACAGATATTGCAAAGGCGCTGCGGCAAGGCTGGGTTATAAATCTTAGCTGACTCATCGCGTTGCTCAAAGCTAACATTTGCTACAACAGCCAACACTACTGAACATAAACGGAATCGTACCATGGGCAGATGCTTATGATAGAGAGTTATCATGCTGTCGTGCAGAAGACCTTTTTTTCCCGCAATGGGTCCTTGTATGCTCTGGTCGCCCAACCTGAGAATACCCAGGTATGTGCTTATAGTTGATTAGGAGTATCTAACATTTAAGTAGTGAGCCAATTGCACATAAGATCTGGGTTTCTTAACATCTGGAAGCTACCAGAATGGCAGAAAGATCTCTTCATACTTTCCTCGAGAGGCAATGGCATTCAGATGAATTGCAGTGTTGATCACATTCTAAAAAGCCCAGGCGTTTGAATACTGCCAAAGAGCAGCCCTTGCATCCGCATGTTTTCTGCATCTGAGATGGATCACGGCTCGCTGAACAACCCTACAAACACCCAAGGAGTATGCCACAGAGCTCTAAAAAGATCGGCATTAAGTCAACAATGTTCTTCGATACATAGCGATGGCTGTCCATGCAACCAGAAGCAGCATGGCTTAGATATGTTGAAGGAGCTTACGGGCTGCAATCTCTGGAATCTAGTAAGACAAAATGCATTTCTCCAAGGTGATTTCACTATAACAAAGTACCCATCCGGGTGAGATGGACAGAATGAATATCAAGACAATACCGCTGTAGCCATTCGAATACTAACCTAAAACTGTAGTTCTTCCTCACCACAGTATCCTTCATCCTCCCTGCCACCGTCTATGGCCAGGGCATCTACCACAACTCCATTGACAACCACAGCGTCTACTCCCACCACGACGTCCAATTACCCGCGCACCACGAACACCACGACGGCCACCACGTCGTCGGGCGGATACGGTTCTACGAGACCTGTCTTTCCACCGGCCTGGGCTCTAAATTCAAGGATTTGGAGCCCGTCATCCTCAGGCCGAACGAGTGCCAGAACGTCAAATTCGACTGGCCAGGAGAGAGTTTCTACGCCGTCCACGGCCAGGCGCACGGCGGCAGAAAACACGGCTGCGATGGCATCACGGCATAGTCGTCACCGGACTGCAGCGGCCTCTCTGACTCCGACGCGCTCTTCGTAGACGACTTAACGGCGGGAACGTGCAAGGCGTGGACCGAAGGGCCGGTTTCTATTAGGCTACTGCCATTGTTAAAATGAGTGGGCGGGGATCTAGTTGGTGAACTTTTTCGATTTTTCTTTTTTAAATGCTAACGATTAGGGTTGCTATTTTGTATTTTTTAGTGATTGAATACTCCAGTGTTCCCTTTCTGTCAGATATCGCTCGACAACTTTCCCATCGACGAGTCATTAATATAAAGTAGTATAATCCTGTACGGCATGCATAAGGCAGGGCTCTCATTCCCTGAAAGCAGCACAGCCAGTCTTACCGCCGCCTTGCACTAAAGACGCCACCTGCATGCAAGTCAACATCGTCACACCGGACACAAGGACAACTGATTATCCTCAGGCCGAGGGATTGAATCGGCCAGCTACCCCGGTCTTCAGGACGGCCGTTAGTTGCCGATCCTGCACCTGTGCATGCCGGATGCTGCCGCAAGGAGGGAGGCCTATATATGAGTTTTCTTTTTCTATTTTCGAGTCTTTACAGTCCATGAGTCCCGAGGCGAATTAAATAAAGGGTTCAAAAGGAACGGCATATTTAGACTACAGCTCTAATTCTGGTTGACTCAGAAATGTGCAGTGCAAGAGTCGCCGGAGGGCATCGTAAGACGAATTCGTTTCTTATTAATTGACTTTACCTATTCAACGCCCAGAACGTGCAACCTTGCGGTGGAATGCTGAACAATTGGTCCGTGAGTCTACTAAAGAAATAGCCCTCCTATTCCTGTCCTCGTCCAACTACGTAAAAACGATCGCCTCGTTAAGGGTAAGCTGATAATCGTACTTCGTAGCGCGGTATTCCACAAAGCAACAGGATCTGTGTTTCCACTTCCAGCTAAATGTACTTGCCTACTTGAAAGTGTAGACTATCGGCGCCGGAGATTATATCCTTGGGACTCATTACCACTGGTCTAAGAAGTATATATAGTAATTAGAAGAAATTGACATGTTTATGAGTCTTGAAAGGACCAAAAATACATCTACTAGGGATGCACCATTCTGCTGACCGCGGTACCGGCAACGGCCATGCCTTGCCCCACTGCCGAAAAATAACATGCATTCCCTAAGGGATATGATCCTAGGCCGAGTGCTGGATGGTGATGAGGATTAAAAGCTCCTCTTCTTTTAACGGAGATTGTCTCATTGTATGTGGTAAGGAATCCATATCTTTTTAGGTGATCATCCATATACCTAACAACTTGTCCCTGATTGTCCCATTAGTTTGAACATCATGTGCTGCAGGAAATTCTGTGCGGTACATACCAGTTAGCCTCCTAAAGTCTTTGATTGCAAAATCCTCATGCTGAAGCACAGCCAGCATCATAGCAGTATGTTTACGAGAAATCCCCAGAACTTGGTATGCAATGGCCCAAATTTCGTCTGACCTGAAAGAATGTCTCTATGGCTCAAACCTGTCAGAGAACGGCAAGACACTAGACCAGCTTCCAACTCGCTTAAAGTTGATATCATTTTAGAGGTAGTTAAAAAGTAAATATTGACCATGTTGTAATCAGTGCTTGGCATTAGAAAAAAAAAACCAACAATCATTCTTATGCTGTTGCAGTACATTCTTCTGATGACTTAAGAAGCTTCGTTGGCACCGCGATGTCTCTCTCTCTCTCTTTAAGAGAGTCCAATGCTGCCAGAGCAGAAATCCAGTATTAGCTATGTGTAACTTAAGTCTCACTACTTGAATATCTAACTTTGGTTAGATTTCATACCATTTGGGGCATGTCAACTTGAACCTGTGAAGGTTCTCAAAACAGAACAATATTCCTTGCCGGTCAGTTGACACGTGAATTTAGGATGCCAAGTGCTGAACTTCAACCCCATCAACTTCATAGGCATTTTGCAGTTGTGGAAGGCTCATTTGATCTAGTGCATATTTCAAATCAATTTGTAGATACATGTACTTAGTTTTTTTATGGATTCAGGATGTGCTCTTCGGAATTGAAGCCACATACCACCTCAAGCACATTACTAAACTTGCAGTAATCAAGGTCCATAAAGAAGACAGAACTGTGTGAATGCTTCACAATTTCCTTTACGCAAAACATGACATTGCCTTGATGTGAATAAACATGGTTGTGGGTTTTGATTGTGCATATGGCCAGAGGCCTGTGTGACTGGACTCTGGAGAGAGAGCGGGTTTCGGTGAAGAGGTCAGTTCCCTCTTTGCTCTGGAAGGGGATCTGTGGACAACACAGTATAGCCCTTCTGGGCTTGGACACATCTTGAACTGCCTGCACAAGGCCAATCAGCATCTCGTTGTGGTCTTCAGGCTCAGTGTAGTTGCAGAGTGGATCTGGCAACATTCCTCTGTAGGCAGGCAAGGACATTGCTTTTCCAGCTCCCTAGTAGAATGATAAACCGTTGCGGCGCAGCTTCTCTTCTTTGATGCATCGAGGTCGATATATAAATGTATAAATGTGTGATTTGACAAAGTGAAAGAGGACTCCGGGCCGTGAACGGCTATTAGTCTTCTACCCACCAGCGACTGCCCCGGAAAGCACTTATCAAAATGCGCAAGGATTGCGTCATATCAAATATCAGGCGGGTTTGAACCCGATCTGGTCAAATAACCATAAAAATCGGGGGAGAGCGCTGCGGCAACAGCAATCGAGGCCACAGCGCCTCCCCTCTTCCTTGGTTTGGGACCCGGCGAACATCACATCTTCTTGATTCTAGAACATGTTCATCACCGCTAGTCCGTGCATCATGGATATCCGATTACTTCTTGGAGTATGCACCAGGAAGCTTGTTGGACGCCGGCGGGAGGATCCCCAACTGTTTGAACCATCTTGAAGGACCTCTTGGCGTTTTTTGAATGGAAAGGAGGAACCTGTGGATCAGCTGCCAGCAGGAGGAAAGGAGACTAATTCACAGATATCAGGGAGGAAACCGGATCTCTGTAGAGAATAAACAGGGAACAAATGGGAAAAAAAGCGGATAAAGCAGCGAGAAAGCGGAGGGGAAAATAAAAAAAATAAGAAAATAAAATAAAAGGAAGAAGAAGAACAGGAGCCAAAGAAAGTCTAAGTAAACAGGTAGACCTGCTTTGCTAGGTTGCTGTTGGTCATTACCTAAATAAAAACCTCCATATATATCTCCCCTGAGCCGATTCGACATAACTCTTTGTTCACTTCATTATTATTATTATTAGGACCACTTTCAACAGAGCCAGCCGCCTTGATGAGCTATAGTAGTTCGAGCTTAGTCTTGATATATAAAGAAACGCCCATCAAGCTTCTAACGACCATTTATAAATTAAAATAGTCTGTATATAAGCATAATATAAGAAGCTTTGAGATGGACGTTACTTGAATTAAATTTTAACCTGATAAAAAAACAGATAGACATCTGTCTATCTATAATGACAGAAAGGATCATGGTACTGCCGTTCGCTAAGAGCTTTCGTAAAGCATTGAGACCTCGGTGAGCTGGAGAGAGGAAGGAGGAAAGAAAGTGAAACGGACGGAGGATGGTTGTAGGAGGTGATACTTATATATATACCTTTCAAGAAGCAAGCACGTTAGGCTATGTAGGCGATTCAAGGCTGCTCTATTAAAAAAAGCCCAAAGAATGCATCAATATCCGTATTTAATTGCCATCCAGGATGAAGGGGGAAAAGAGGTCTTCAAAGAAAAGATTCACCAGTAGCAATATAAATATGATATAATATAATATAGAGAAAGAAAGGCCAGATGACTCTCAGCAGGAAGAGAAAATTGTTAATATCCTTCTTGATTTCGGAACCAGAGTCCAGCTTTGTTTAAAAAAGACCGTGTTGTGGATGCTCTTGGCCGTCCGATGACCCCGGCCGGCAGCAAGCAAGCAACAATCTGCTTCCCATTCATCTGCGTCTTTTGGTACCTGAAAGTCTGAAACACTATGTCCTTGTAGCATTGTGGAGTTATGAAAGATGAACGACGGCAGGTCTATGGTAACGCTCTAAGAGAGTCGTGATGATCACCGTTCTGTGAAAAGGATTGCGCAGAGTCGGTGGTTGTGGTTCAAAAGCGACCGCCCATTCACAGCCTCACTCGATATCAACGATGTATATATCGAGTTATTGGGAAGTCTAAGCAAGGCTAGAAAACTCGAGAAATTAGGACGAATGCAATGAAATTTCGTTGTTCGAAACAGAACACATGAGAAGTCATCTCCTGTATTATTAATTTTTGGGCATGTGTTCGAGAGTGATTGATAATCAAGAATAATTGTGTCAGCACCACGTGTCTTTAAGGCGCAGCACCGCACCGCATCTTCTGCGACCGGCTGTAGTAGTAGTGAATGTGGGAAGGTGGCGGAGGTCGGTATGAAGGAAGAAAGGAGGAGCAGGAGGACGCCAGACCACAAAAAAAAAATCCTCGATGGATGTCGGTATAGTCTGTGTGGAGGAGGAGGAGAAGCAAGAAGCAACTCAGGCGGGCTCCAGTCACAGACAGCCACAAGGCTCAGAAAGAAGGTCCGGGCCCACTGGTAGGAAGTGTGTATTATATTATTAGTTTTCGAGTTGCTCTTCTAGGAAAAATAAAAAAAAAAATAAAAAAACAAACGGTGCATATTCCTCCGAGAAGCTGGGATCCCAGAGTGGAACCGATTTTCAAGTTTCAGCTTTATGTTAGTATAAAAAAGACTCTAAATTTCCTTCATTTTTGTCAAGATAACCAAGCGTTCTGTATTTGGTCAATTTTTAGTCCTGATACAGTAATCTTGTCAAGAGTATCGATTAGCAAATCTTTAAACTGCCAGGGGGCTGAATCGCCCTAAAGAAAATGTCCACGTAAGTCAAAGCCCTAATTCTGAGGTCCAGGGGTGACGCGCGTCCAGCAAGCAGCACTCACAACCTCACAACGTCCAGGCACGAAGATGCCTGGCCATCTGTTTCAGCTGTCGCTGACGATGAGACGATCTTTTCGAACAGAGGCCGGAAAATCCGGGTATACGTATAGTAAATAAAAAGCCTGTGAGATTTATGTTTCAAAGTTTGTAGGAAAAAAATGGAGAGAGAGATGACGACTGGTAAGAATGTGTGTGTGGGGGGGGGGGGAGATTATATTGCCTGAAACCGCGTGAATCAATCTGATATGGAGAGTGATCAATTACAGCATTCACTGTCTGCATATAGAACACCGAAGAGTTAATAGTAATATCTTCCAAGAGACAGATATACTATACTGTAAGCAGCAGTCAGAAGCGCCTCGCGGAGTTACGTCACGCGAAGGGTTCCAGATCCTAGGTCACGTCGGAAACTCTCCGAGTGGAGACTCGAATGTAAATTTGATTATATAAGCCTGTACGGAGTACGTCTCAGAGAGCATCAGGTAGTGGACAGTGGAAACGCACGACAGGAGTGATGCAGAAGTTGACCTGCGCAAGGGCCTTGAAACAGATATGGGAGACGCCGGGGTGAAGCGCCCTGACTCGTGTGGAATTGCTTGCGAAGCTGCGTCTGCCACTGCGAGAAATGCCACTGTGATAGGTTCGCGGAGTCAAGGATCGACTGCCAAGACGAACGCCGCGTATGCTTGGCTATCCGGGATCCCCTGCGCCTGCGTGGCATGGTCCGTGAGAACGCCCGGACGGAGGCCACGAGGCACAACGTGCACAGCCGCAGCGCAAGGGGAAAGAAACAAAGCATCTCCATCTCTCGTATCGAAGCGCAGATCGTGTTCTCGAAGAGGCCCCCACCGGCGTGAAACCCGAGACGGGACTCGAGGAGAGGAGCTGCGAGGACGGCGGGCGGAGACTGCCAAGACCGCCGGCGGCGGGCCCGGCGGGCCTCGCGCCCTCCGATCTCCCCAGGATGGTTCCCGCGCCGCGCGGCCCCAGGTCCTCCATCTCAAAAATGATAAATCGAGGGCGTCCCGGGCAGGCGTCTATCGTCTGCTCGGACTCATTCGCGATGTTGACGCCCTCTTGCGTGATCGCAGTCGATCTGCCTTCTTGATCATGACGCTCCGCTGGTGGATCCTGGCATGGCAGCTCGTCCGGAGCGCCGCTGCCCAGCTCAACGACGATGACCTGATGTCCTTCATCACAGTCAGTCGGGGCGTTCCCGTCGCGAGTTGCGCATGCTGACCGCTCTGTCTCCAGCGTCCCGAGATCCGGGCCCCCAAGTTCGACGTCCAGTATCACGACCGCGACCTCGTGGCTCCGGGGTACTGGTTCGTCGCGCCGTACGCGGTGCTCGAGCCGGAGCCGCCGACGAAGAAGTGGATGCCGTGCCAGGTCGGGCCGCACATCTACGACGGCAATGGAGTAGGTTTTATTCACTCATTTATTTATTTTGAGCAGATGAACGGTCTGCAGTGCATAGTGTTCGAAGAGGAGCTAACGCTTGCAGACGCTCATCTGGTCCGGCTCGTGCCTGTTCGAGAACCGCAACACGTTCGACTTCAAGGCGGTCCCGCACATCGACGACCGGCCGCATCTGTCGTTCATCGTGCAGCACGCGTACCACAACGAGGGCGACCGCAAGGGCGGCGGGGTGGTGCTCGACGCGCGCTACGAGTTCGAGAACGTGGTGCCCGTGACCAACGACCTCGACGCCTTCAACATGCACGAGTTCAACGTGCTGCCCGGCGGCCGGACGGCGCTGGCCACCACCTACCGGTCGGTGCAGACGGACTTTGCGGACCTCGGGCGGCCCGGGCAGCAGGGCTGGGTCGTGGCCGGCGGGTTCGAGGAGATCGACGTCGCGACGGGCAACGTCGTCTTCGACTGGCGGACGCTCGACCACATCCCGCTGTCGGAGAGCACGTTCATGGTCCCGGACGCGCCGCCCGGCGATCCCCCGGGGTGGGACTATATGTGAGTCCAGTCATCATAAAAAAATAGAACTAGATAAAGTCTGACGACGACAGCCACGTCAACTCGATCGACAAGCACGCCAACGGCGACTACCTGCTGTCCGCACGGTTCAGCGATACCATCTACCTGATCTCCGGCGCGGACGGGCACATCATCTGGCGACTGGGCGGCGTCCGCTCGGACTTTGAGCTGGACGGCTTCCGCTTCTACCGGCAGCACCACGCGCGGTTCGTCGCTCACAACGGGACGCACACGACCATCTCGTTCCTCAACAACGCGTCGGACGAGCAGTCGCAGCTGGACGGCGAGCCATGCTCGTCGATCCTCATCGTGCAGGCGGACACGACGACGAAGCGCGCCACCCTGGTCGCGCGGTACCCCCGCCCGGACGGCGGATTCACGCGGCTGCGCGGCAACGCGCAGATCCTGCCCAACGGGAACATCTTCGCGGGGTGGAGCGAACAGGGCTACCACAGCGAGTTCACCCCGGACGGGACCTGCCTCATGGAGGCGCGGTTCACGTCTCCCCGCTTCTCGACGTACCGCGCGTACAAGTTCGAGCTCCACGGCGCCAAACCGGCGGAACCCCCCGCCGTCAAGGCGTTCGTGTTCGGCGCCACAGACGCGACCCTCTCGACGGTCATCTACGTCAGCTGGAACGGCGCGACGGACGTCGCGGCGTGGAACTTCTACGCGCGCGCGGACCCGACCGCGCGTCCCGTGCTGCTCGGCTCCGCGCCCAAGCAGGGGTTCGAGACCATGTTCGTCGCAGACGGGTACCTGGGCTGGGTGTCGGCCGAGGCGGTCGACGCCGCGGGCAGGCCGCTCGGCGTGTCCGACGTGCACGAGACCGAGGCCCCGCCCGACTGGCTGGCCGCGGGATTCCGCCCGGAGTCTTCGTCGTCGTCGTCGTCGTCAGACAAGAACGAGAAGAAGCTCCCCGAGCCTGCGGACCCGGCGGCCGTCGTGGGCACCAACAACCAGGCCGAAGAGGCAGCCAAGCAGTCCGCCAAGGCGTACGAGGTGCTGAGCGGGATCGGCGCGATGCTGGTCTCCACGCTGGTCGTGTGCTCCGTCGGCGGGATCGCGGCCGGCACGGCGTGGGTCATCATCCGCCGGCGCGGGCGCGGGCGCGGGCACTATCTCGAGGTTCCCTCCGCCGCCGAGGAGGCGCCTGTTGAGTCAACGGTGACTTGACCATCTTACTATCTAACACTTGCCTACCTAACTGACTACACTAAGGTGTGTATACTAAAAGGATGTACGGAGAGAGATGAGATGACTGTGCATAGGCAATAGGCGTTTTGGCGTTGGCGTTCGGTGTTGGGGTGCATGCATGTATCGGAATCTACCTTTTTGTGCCAGTACATGATATACACATTGGGTATACACTATAGATGTACTCGTGCGTCTCCATCCAGATACCTAATGATCATTTCAACAGTGTATTCATGCCTGTCTGTCTCTCCATTGCAGTAAGATCATTATCATTAGCTAGCTCATAATAATAGACTATGTGTGCACAAGTACGTGCTGCTGCATCCACAAGTCTGTTCCAGTCTGCCGTATGCATGTGTTGCCATCTGCCTGCTGCATCAGGGACGACGACGGACTGGAGTATCCGTAGACGACAAACTTGTCCGTTATCGAATTGAGATAAATCAGGATCGGCATCAAGTCGATCTTCTCACCGGGGACTTGATTATAACATAGTCTCATGACTGCCTGCTCTTCTTCGTCCACTCCACCATAGGAAAACGGTATGGCTGCCAGCCGTCGAACGCAGACACTACACCGTAATGACCAGCACATGCCGCGCCTTGAGCGCTTGCGCCATCTTCTCCCTGGCCAGCCGCTCGTCCTCCTTGCGCTGCCATGCCTCGGGCTTCATCAGGGCCTGCTCCAGCTGGCGCGCCACGCTCCTCACCTTCTCCTCCTTGAACATCTTGACGCGGAGCGTGACGTCCACGTACTCGAGGCCGCCACCGCCTTTGAAGAGCAGCGGCGGCAGCGCCCAGCGCTCGCCCAGCTCCAGCCGCACCGGCCAGTCGCCCACAGTGAGGTCGAGGTGCAGCTCGCGCAGCGACGTGAAGGCGTGCGCCATGCCGTGGCAGGCCAGGTACCAGGCCATGTCGCTGCGGCCCTTGAACGGGCGGAACGCGGTGAGCCGCGGCTCGTTGTACATGACGTGGTTCAGCTCGAGGTGGCGGATGGCGCCCTGCGCCTCTGGGGCGGTGTGCCGCAGGAAGCTGTGGATCGCCTTGGTCGAGCTGAAGACGAACTGCGTCGTCGAGTACAGGAAGAGCAGCGTCTCGCGGTACATCTCCTTGCAGGTGAACACGAGGGACAGCGGCAGCGGCGGGAAGGGCGCTGGCCTGCTCCCACACGAGGAGGGCACGGCGTGCGTCTGGGGGTCTCGTGGCGGCAGCTGGCGGTGCTGCAGACGGTAGCGGATGCGCTTGGGACGGTCTGGGTCCTTGGCCCTGGCGCGGACGATCTCGACGCGGTGGGTGTCGAAGATGTACTCGTAGATCTTGTGTCGGATCTCGCCGGGCAGGCGCCGGAGCGGAGAGCGTTCCTGGGAGTCTCTGCAAGCAAGCAGCGCTGCCATCTTCGTCGAAGGCTCCAGGTCGCTGGTTTCAACGGGCGCAGCTCGCGCAGTGACGGACAGGGCGTCGTCAGGCGTCAGTTCGGCTTCGGGCAGATGGTCCAGTTCGATATCAAGTTTGGTGCCTTCGTCATACTTGTATGCAGCCTGCTGATCGAATTCGAGCGGTGGGGTCTTGGTTTCAGCCGAGGTCTTGTTTTCGACGATCTCAGGTTTCGTCACGGCTGGTAGCGTGTCGTCGGGAGCGCTGGCTTCAGTGACTTCCAGAGTCTTGTCCGCCGTCTCACTCAGCACAGATTCGTCTTTAATCGCCGTCTCAGCCATGACAGTGTCGTTCTCAGTTTGAGCAGCTGACTCCAGCCACTCATCGGCGGCAGGAGAGTCCTGCTTGTCCTTTTCGACAGCTTGGGAAGTCTGCTCTTCGTTCTGGACCTGAGCAGCCCGCTCCCACCAGTCATCCGTCGAAGTGGGAATGTCCCGGTTGTCCTTTTCATCTCGAGAAGTCTGCTCAGCCGCGGCAGGTTCGGTCTTTACTTGAGCAGCAGTCTCCCACCATTCATCCATCGCAAGAGACTCCCGCGTGTTTTCGATCGCTTGATCTTCAGTCTTAACCAGTGCAGCCGTCTCCCACCAGTCGTCCACGGCAGAGGCAACGCCCCGCTTGTCCCTTTCACGCGCTCGACGAGCCTGCGCAGACGGACCCTGGGGAATCTGCTGGACCCTGTACCTGCCTCTCACGGCGGTTCCACCGCGCCGGGCTGGCCTGTCATTGTCGAAGCCTTGCCTGAGAGGCCGATGCCCCCTCGGTGGCCCTCCCCTGTTCTCCCTAGGCCTGCCCCGGCCACGTCCCTGGGGTTTGCCGCCCTGAGGCTTCTGATCCTGGGGCTTCTCGTCCTGCGGTTTCTTGTCCTCAGTCGTAACTGGCCGAGTCTGTACTTGCTGTGTCTGAGCTGTCTGGGCCTGAATTGGCTGTATCTGAGCCGTCTGAGTCTTGGCTGGCTGGATCTGAACTGGACGGGTAGAGTCCTAGATAGGCCAGTCAGATCGATCAAAAGAAAAAAGAATATATGGTGGAAAAGGGAATATACGAACCTTCTGACGGTCCCCGCCGCCACGGCCACGCCCACGGCCCCAGCCACGACCACGGCCGCAGCCACGGCTGCCGTTGCCGTTGCGTGGGTTCAGACTCTTGTTCTCAGAAGGAGGGTTCTTGTTCTGAGCAGCAGACGCAGTATCCGCCATGATGAGTTGATGTCTAGGTAGTTGATATCTGGATGATAGACAAAGATATTATCTCAGAGGTTGGTCGAGACGACTGCTCCGCAGTTAAAGCCAGATAAGATAACATGAATGGGATGTGAGAAGAAGTAGGGAGACTAGCAAACGCTTCAGAGCAGAGTTATGGTATGAACCTGAGTGATGTGAAGTCTGCAAGAAGAAAGAATTCCAGAAAAGAAAGACAGAGAAAATAGAAAAAGGAAATGAAGACAGAAGGGGGAGAAGACGGACAGATCGGTGAACTGAAGTCAGCTGGTTGGGATATCACCGTCACAGGTATTCACTTTCCTTATTGTCCTCGGGCTGAATAGGTCCGACAGAGAACAAAAGGGACGGTGAATGCAGAGGCAGACACCTTGGATATGGCCAGAGCTTGGTGAAAAGGAAGTCTCCAGCGACAAAGGCCAGTGTGAAGGAGTGCCTAGAGGATACGCGCCATGTCTCTGGATGCGGGCTCACGTGTCTGGAAACATCTGGAGGACTGCCGCAGCACAAACATCTCGAGATCTAGATATGTTGCCATTGTAGTCTGATGCAGCAGAAGACTTGACTGGGCATAGATGAAATATAGATAAAAATCATGACAGCAGCCTGCTCAACCAAGCATCAGGTGTATATTCTATGCAGGAGATGGGCGTTATCCCCCTCCCCAGACATGGTACAGCGAGCTGCAAGACATGATGGCAGCAGCGGATCCTCCGAAGATCACCAGATCTCGACGTCCCTCTGGATATCTCTTCCCGTGGATATCTTTTCCTGTGGATCTCAATTCCCGACATCCATCGGGATAACACAACCGCTCTCTTCTCAAGTCTAGGACATCGATCGAGTCGGTTCGACGGCGCTATTCCCCATCCGGACAGCACCCGTCCGCTGCAGCCCTTCCTCTTCTTTTCCCCTCTGCTTCTTCAGACATGCTCATTATTCATTCATTCCCTCTTCAACACGGTCTGCTAGAGACTCCTCTCACGAGCATCCATCCATGCCTCTCCGTCCCGCGCGCGCCTCGCTGTTTTTGGGCCGTCTCTCCCCGGTGGCTCGGGCACCGTCGCCGTCCAATCTCCTCCCTCAGAGTCTGAGCGTCGCGGGCAGCAGCAGCAGCAGCAGCGCCGCCAACTCCGCCGTCGTCCTCCCGCGATCTTCTCTCATCGCTCGATCATCCGCGCCCCACCACCGCTGTCAACAACAGCAACAACAGTTTCGCGCCTATTCCACCTCGCGGCCCTCGCCCTCCCCGCACAACGACCGCTCGCAGTTCAAGGTCCTCCCGTTCGTCGTCATCCTCGCCATTGGCAGCGGCTCGTACGTGCTGCTCGTCAAGTCCCGCGTCGCGGCCCGGCAGCAGCAGCAGCAGCAGGAGTAACCTCTCTACATCTTCTCGGACAAACCCACTACCTCCTTCGACTACCTACGACCACCGAATAAAATAAAGAGAACAACATGTCCAACACCGCCCCCTCCACCGTCGAAGCCACCGGCGAAGTGCCGCGCCAGCCCTCCCCCCCTCCGCAAACATCGAGCAACACCACACCGCGCTTCTCCCCGAAAGACGTCAGCGTGGTCTTCGTCCTCGGCGGCCCGGGCAGCGGCAAGGGCACGCAATCGGCCAACCTGGTGCGGGACTTCGGCTTCACGCACCTCTCCGCGGGCGACCTCCTCCGCGCGGAGCAAGCGCGCGAGGGATCGGAGTACGGCACCCTGATCCGCGAATACATCCGGGAGGGCAAGATCGTCCCGATGGAGATCACCGTCGCGCTGCTCTCCAACGCGATGGCCGAGACCCTGGCCCGGGGCGAGCAGCCCCCGAAACAGTCCCCGTCAAAGCAGGCCCGATTCCTGATCGACGGCTTCCCGCGCAAACTCGACCAGGCCGTCTTCTTCGAGGAGACGGTGTGCCCGTCCGCGCTGACGCTCTTCCTCAACTGCCCCGAGGACGTGATGCTGCAGCGGCTGCTGAAGCGCGGCGAGACGAGCGGGCGCGAGGACGACAACGTCGAGTCGATCCGCAAGCGGTTCCGCGTGTTCCAGGAGCAGAGCATGCCCGTCGTGCACAGCTACGAGAAGCAGGGCAAGGTGGTGTCGGTCGAGGCGGTGGGGACGGTCGAGGAGGTGTATGAGCGGATCAAGGCGGGGATCGAGGGGAAGGGGATCACTCCGGTATAGAAGTTGGTGGTGGTCTAGCCATCTGTCATCTCTTTCAGATGGTTGGAGGAAGATATGATGTGATATGTTGTCAGGAAGAGAGGGATGTGTCTATATCAAGTAATATATATGTCGGGGATAGGAGAGATTTTTTTTTACAGATGTATGTATGTGTCTCATCGATCCGTGTCTATAGACGGCGTTGCCCATTCCATTCAAACTTGTGATCTCCTTTCTTCATCCCTTTTCCACACGAAGAATCTTCTTTTCCCCAGCCTTCTTTCTTTCTTTCCTTCCTTCCTTTCAGGACTAAATTCCTGCCTCTCTAACCCCTACCCTCCTCACCAACTCTGCAGAGGTACTCAGCAATGTATGTCGATATGTACAGTATGTACTGTACCTAATGATGTATCTTAGATAGTCTAGAGGCAGCACAGCAAGCAAAGCAAAGCAAAGCAAGGAGTGTAAACCGTGACTTCATGAATTTATAACTGTCCCATCCATGATGATAATGATTAGTGAGGAAAAAAAAAATGAACATGTCATGCCATACATATGCCCAAATAACAGGCTCGATAATCTAGAACACAACACACAGACCATGCTGCCGAGAACAACCACAACCACCACATATAAGGTTTCCTTATTTATTTTACTTTTATTCACTTGAATTCACTTCAATCACCCCCAGCAACCAACTCCACCTCCTTCGGCGGCTGCTGCTGCTGCTGCTGCTGCTGACTATGCTGCTGCTGTCGTTTCCGCTGTTCTCCGTTGGCTTTGGCCTTTTCTCCCTTCTCCGACTTGCCTGCTCCTCCCTTTTCCGCAGAGGCAGCAGCAGCAGCCGCTTCTTCCGCCGCCTGCGCGCCCTCCCGCAGGAACCGCTCGCGCTCGGTGCGGATGACATTCAAGACGCCCTCGAGGCTGCGGCGCCAGACCATGAGCCGGCCCTGGATCTCGGCCCACTGCTTCTCGCCGAAGACGCGGTAGGTGGCGCGGTGGACGAGGAACTCGGAGCGCAGCTGGGACAGCTTGCCCTCGACGAGCCCGGCGCGGATGGTGTCGATGACCCACTTCTCGACGTCCTCGCGCGGGATGCGCAGGGCGGCGGCGATGTCGGCGTAGGGCAGGGAGCGCGAGGGCGTGGACGCGGCCAGCGAGGCGAGGGTCAGCAGGCGCATCTTGCGCTGCAGGGTGTCGGCGTGGTCGGCGAGGACGCCGCCGGAGATGGAGGCGAGGGGCGTCGAGGCGACAAAGTCCTCATAGGCGTCGAGGGTGTCGGCGGCGAAGATCTCGAGGAGTTCGAAGAGCGCGGTGTCGCTAGCGCGCAGGGCCTGGACGGCGTCCGAGGCGGACAAGGGCGTGAAGTCGAAGATGTTGGGGTGCGACAGCGCCGAGGTCAGCGCGCGCACGGCCAGGTCGCGCGCCTCCTTGGTGGCCGCCTGGCTGGCCGGGATGGTGTGCAGCGCCTGGACGACGTGCGAGTGCGCCAGCTCGCTGTCGCCCGCGGCGTCGGCGGCGTCGGCCACGGCCAGGTGCAGCTTCTGGGCCTCGGCGGCGTCCAGCTCCCACTCGGACAGCCAGCGCGGCAGCTGCGTGGCGAGCTGCGGCTTGAGGGCCTCGAAGGCGTAGGCCGAGCCGGACTGGCGGATGACGGCCACGATGGCCAGGAAGACGTGGTAGCGGCTCGAGTCGGACGGGGCCAGCGTGTTGAAGATGGTGGTGAGGATGGACAGCGCCAGCGTCGGGCCGTGCTGCGGCGACGAGGTGATGGGCTTGGCCAGGTACGTGCAGATGCGCGAGAGGAACATGTCGGGCTGCGACGCCTGGTGGGCGAGGTGCACGAGGAGGTTGTACGCGGCGGTGATCTCTGTCAGTCGTCAGTCAGCGTCCATCCTGTATATTCAACTCCGGGGGGGGGGGGGGGGGGGGGGGGGGGAAGAAAAAGGAACGCACCCCTTTCTGGCGCGGCGTTCAGGATGGCCGCCGCAGCGACCAGCTTCTTGAGCACCTCATCGCGCTGCTTCAGGTCGGGCTCGTCGCCGTTCTGCTCCTGCTGGCGCAGAGGCTCCAGCAGCGGGGCGACATCGGCGTGGAGGCTGCCGCCCTCGTTCTTGCGGAGGTTGTCGAGGTACTGGGCGAACTCGTCGCACAGCTCGGTGAAGGTCCCCTCGACGAGGAGGGTGTATGTGGGAGCCGGCATGGCTGCGGGTGGTGTGTGGTGGTGGTTTGTAGTGACGAAGGGAGGTTGAAGAGCTATCGATAAGTTGGAGAAATTTGAGTGTGTGCTCGAACTCTTGGCGAAGCTGCGGAGGATCGCAAGCCGCTTCACTTCCCCTGTGACGTTTCTCGACAGATCTGGTCTTTACTCACAACAGAACCAGGAAAGAAAGGGTCAAAAAAAAAGAAAAAAAAATCTAATTTGAAAGTGCTATTCTGCTGGCTGCCTGTCGCGTTTCTACGTCTGCACGTCCTCGTAAGAGACTACAAACACGCCTGTCGTAGACAGCATTTTCGTCTACGAGGGATACACGACTCAAGTCGTAAATTCCTATGCCACAGGCTAAGTAAGGACAGACGTAACGTCGTATACACGATCATAAGCCGGGGTAGAACCAATGGACGGGAATCGAGATTAAAAGAATAACCGAAACTCCATGCTAATGTTCAATGGTGCAACGTCCAACCTCAACTATGTCCCCAATCCAACTAGCTCGAGATTGATCTGCCCACGACGGACGGCAGACAGACGACAGACACCCGTCTACAGCACGAAGCGGAGGGCCGCCAGGGCGCCCACCAGCAGACCCGTCGAGTGCCCCGGGGCCACGCCCAGCGCCGCAGCGCCGGTCGAGGTAGCCGCGGTGGCCGCCGCGGCGGTGGTGGACGCAACCTTGGCCGTGGCCGTGGCAGAGGCCGTCTGCAGCGTGGTCGCGGCGGCGGAAGTCGTGGAGGCGCTGGCCTCGTTGACGTCGAGGGTGCCGCAGTGGGCGTCGTCCTGGCACTTCTTCTGGCCGTCGGCGTCGTCGGGGTGGTTGGCGACGCACTGGTCGCGGTTGGCGATGCAGACGTAGTAGGGCAGGGTGTCCTTGTAGGCGGCGACGTCGGGCACGGTGCCGTTGATGCAGACGCAGGCGTACGTCAGGGAGTCCTGGGTCGTCAGTACTCCAGCCAATGCCTGGATATAGGGTCGACATACCGGATCACACTCGTTCGGGGAGGCGGCTCCGCCGCAGATCTTGGGGCAGTTGTTGCGCTGGGCCACGCACCAGCTGTCTAAGCAGCCGTCAGTATCGTAAACCTTACAGGAGGACGACAGACTCACTCTTGACCGAGTCGGACACGGCGCCGGCGTTGAAGCCCGCGGGCAAGGTGAAGTTGTTGGGGTTGTCGCTGCTCTGGGCAGCGATGCCGGCCACGAGGCAGGCGAGGAGCAGGGCCAGCGACTTCATGGTGTCAGGCTGAGAGCGCGAGCACTGAGAGATACAGCGGAAGTCTGCAGACGTAAGAGGTGTGGTGGTGAAGCTGGTCTGGCAACGAGGAGGAGAGAACGGGGGGGTTTTGATGCCGCGAGGGGGCACAGGAAGAAGGCAGGGACCGCCGACGCAGGAACGTGCTTCCTCGAGTCTAGGCTTGTTGCTAGCAGGTTTCTGCTTCCGGCTTCCAGGTCGCCCTTCGCTTCCCCCTCGATTTCCATCCCCTCCTCTCCATCTGCCACCTGCACCGCTCCCACCGTGTACATGACTACCGTGTCCTGTCTAACCTCGCGCCTCTGACGCAGCTCCCGTCCGCCGCCTGCGACGCTGCCAATGGCCTTTGTCGGCCGTGCATTCCTGCGCATGTCGGCTGGCGGGCGCTCGACGGCTCCCGGCATGATAACGGCGATAACACGCCCATGCGCTGCTCCACCGGCCTGGCCTCCCCGCCGCAGGGTTACGCTCGCCTAGCCTCTTTGCGCGATAGCTTCTAGGCCGGCCTGAGTCAAGAGTGGTGGAATTGTAACGGGGTAGGAGCACGGAGCCGTGCTCCGTGAGGTTGAATACAATAATCAAATTACTCCGTCAGTGGTCTAAAATTGATGGTTTTCTCCATCGTTATTAATCTCCAAGAGGAGGGAAAACCCAAAGCTGATTCGCCCGGAGCAGGAGTAGCAATAAGAATAAAGTGCGTGTTTTGTTTACGGTTAGCATCGCGTTCCTGCCTGAGCCTCTAGCGCCCAGCCCAACAGAAAGGCAAGATGAAACAGGGGACCGCCTGGTCAGACGCAGCCATGGCCTTTGTATTTAATTTATTTATGACCACCGGGTCACCAGGTCACGAGAGACCCAAGTCGGACCGTTGACCTCGAGTCCTGCCTGCGCTCAAGCCAGAGACCAGACCGTTGAAGTGCGCAGGAGAGCCGTAGCAATACACAAACCGGGTGTCATAGCCGGATCTGTAAGCGTCCCAGGTGACCACGACAGGGTTCACTCCAGAAACCAGCAGCAGGAACTATCGAGAGCGCCGTCGAGTTCCAAAAGAGCCCAGAAGACCCGGAGTCTCGGAGTCGGATCTCTCTTTCATACATGGACGGAAATAGATGCCATCCATGGGAACGACCGGACCAGCCCTAGCCCTAAGCCGAGGTCCGCATCTGTACTCCATACTCGGGGATAATCAGGTCTCTCCATCGGCTCCTGTACAAACCAGACACAGTGAGACAGACTCCGCCATGTCTTCGACCAGCAAGAATAAAATGTCACAGGAATCTGCTCCTCCCGGCGCCCCTCCGCCCCCCTCGACGCTCACCACGCCCGTCGACCCGCCCGCCGACACGCTCAACCACTTCCGCTCCATCCCCTGGGCCAACGCCCTCCTCTCCTCCTACACCTCGTCTGCCGACTACTACCCGATCCAGACCTGGTCGCGCATCCCCAAGCCCGCCACGGGCGAGGACGGCTTCTTCGCGGGCACCTTGGCCACGAACACAACGATCCCGCACGTCCTGACCCTGCGGAGAAGACATATCGATCCGCCGCCTCGACAGCCCCCGGAGCTGCCATCTTCGACAAAGAAGCCAGCTACGCCTGCAACGCCCTCCCACCCCCCAGACCTGCTCATGCTCCTCGTCCTCTCCAACCCGGGGATCAGCGGGCACCCGTCGACCGCGCACGGCGGCGCCGTCGCGACCATCCTGGACGAGGCGCTCTCGCTGGCCGTCGCGCTGCACGTGCCTGTCTCTCCCTGCCACGGCGGCCGGGCGCACGAGGCCGAGGGCGACGCCCGGGGGAAGATCTACACGGCGCAGCTGGACGTGCGGTACCGGAAGCCGGTGGCGGTTCCCGGGGTGGTGGTCGTCCGGGCGTGGTGCGTCGCGCGCGACGGGCGCAAGTACTGGATGCGGGGGCAGGTTGTTCAGGAGGAAGAGGGCGAGGAGACTGTCAAGGTGGACGCGCTGGGGTTCTGGGTTGAGACGGCTGCGAAGCTGTAGTCCAGCTGTCCACCAAGTCTCTATGATATGAGTATGGATATTATCGAGGAAATGGTTTCGGTCTGATGATACCCATATATAGTTGAAGTCGAGACGAACACGAGGACAAGATCGAAACGAAGACGAGATGAAGACAAGACGAAATTCGATGACGTGTCTCGATATATCATATCTTTTGCTGCTGCTGCTGCTGCTGCTATTCGGTGTACATAGATCTAGACCCACATGTATATATGTATGTATATATATACACGAGACATGAATCATTCATATCATCATCAAGAGAAAGACATCAACATCGACAGAGACTCGCAGAGAGAGAGAGAGAGATCAAGACATAAAAGACACAGAAACATCGACACAGAGGACAGTCTTCAAACAGCGACACTGGCGCAGGATACAGTCTTTCGAACATCGACACAGACACTGCTGATCAACACATACAACACAGAGTGAGAAAGAGATAGATAATGGTGAAAACAAAGAGAGAGAAGAAGAAGAAAGAAAAAGAAAGAGAGGCTACAACCTCGCCCCCCTCCTCCTCAGCACCAACGCCGACGACGATGACACCGCCCCGGCCGCCCTCGATGCCGCCGCCGCCCGCCCATCGACGTTGCGACTCGCGCTCACCACCAGCGCGACCTGGTTGCTCAGCGCGACGACCTCGCCGCGCTCGTCCAGCACGACGACATCGAGGTCCGTCCGGCCGTCGCGCAGCACCTTGCTGTGCACGCGGCTGTACAGCCACTCGACGCCCCCCGGGGGCAGGCGCTTCTTGAACTCGACGTTGAGCGTGACGGTGGGGTACCAGAAGCGGGCTTTCTTCGAATTACTATGATTGAATCGTTGCTCGTCTTCGTCGTTGTCCTCTGACGAAGAGGAGGATAGTGTTTCACTGGCCATCCGATCCAGATTATCCAGCGTCATGGGGAACATGTCGACGAGGAAGGCGACAGCCTCGTTGGTCCAGCGGCCTTTCTCGCCGGAGGGCCAGAACCGCGCCCACTGGTCGGTGATGCCGCGGCGGCCGAACTCCTCCATTCCCATCCCGTGGTCCATGTCCGAGCCCGACGAGGAAGAGGAGAATGAAGAGGAAGACGACGACGACGACGACGACGACGACGACTGCGGATCCGGCCCAAACACCTCGACGTGCGCCGCCGCCCGGCGGAACTCGAGGAAGGCCGGGCTCGCGCGCGCCCAGGCGCCGTCGCGGCCTGTCGCGCCCAGCGCAGCCAGATCGACAGACCCGTCCGGCCGCGACCCGGGCGGCGGCGGCGGATGGAGGTACCAGTCCATGGGCACGGAGGGGCCCGACTCGGCGTTGGCCGCGGACAGGGTGATGTACCCCGCGACCTTGACGCTGGAGGAGTAGTTGCCGCCGCCCCTGCTGCCGCTGTCGGGCTGGGAGAGGGTGACGTGGATGGTGGAGGTGCGGGCGCCGAGCTTGGTGTCCTCGACGCGGAGGAGGGCCGGGCCGGCGGAGGTGCGGCGGAGGAAGGTCAGCTGCATGGCGATGGGGGTCGGCGAGGCGCCGGGGCCGGAGCTGGACGCGTACAGCGAGGGGTGGGTGTGTGCAAAGTGCGTCGTGCTGAGGCGGTAGAGGACGGCGGTGGTGAAGCCGCCGTGGGGGACTGCTCTGTTCGTCAGTACCTATATCGTCTGTAGAATAATAATATTCATCTTGCATAGAAGAGAAGGAACGCACCCGTCCCGATGCACCACTCCTCCGGCAGGTAGGCCGAGTAGGTGTGCGACGTCAGCGGGATGACGGTGATGGCATCCTCGAAGGCCTGCGTGTGCGGCGGCATGTCGGGCGATCGCATGCTTCTTTTCTCTGTTCACGGAACAGAGATAGGCGAGAGATGCTGGTCTCTATCAAGCAGGGGTAGATAGAAGAGAGACAGGGGAACAGAGGGACCGGGACGGTTTTGTTGATGCCTTCACCGCCACGCAGACGCATGCCAACCTGGCAACCCCGGAGTCCACAGGGACTAAACAAAACGTCTGACCTCGGTCGTCTTGAGAAATCCTGTGGCGGCGGGCCGAGGCGGTGGGGCCGCGCCCGTCGATCTCTCCGCATGATCCATTCTACGGCCTACGCGAGGATGTATACGGGATATACGGGGTGATCAGGTATCATTCTCCTAGACCAGACGCCTGTCCTCGTTGCTGCACGTCCTACCAAAGTGCCATGTTCAATCATGCCAGTAGATCGAAACAGACAGACAAACATATCTACTCAGAGACTGAAAGACGACAGGAAAGATGAGATCGGATGAAGAGATGAGATGGATATCAACCCGAAATGTCACAAACTGGTAATGATAGAATGTCCTATACGTTCACGGCGGCACCGACGACGCAGACGCCGTCGACGACGCGGCCAGTCTCTGAAGACAGGACAGAACACCTGAAATCGTCAGTCAAGCTCTTCAATCCAACAGATGGCGAACTCACCCGTCACCCCCTGCGTCAGCGTCGCCATGGCCTCCGTGCTCCGCGAGCCCAGCGTCACCGTTGTCACGCTCTCGACGGCCTTGGCCTTGGCCAGCTTGTTCGCCCAGCGGAACACCACCTCGTCCTCGCGCGAGTCCCCGATCACCAGCAGGAAGTCCGGGCGCCCGTCGTACCCGTTCCGCCGCCCCCGCTCCAGGCAGTACCGCCACACCACCTCCGCCGCCGTCGCCTTGTTCGGCTCGCGGTTCTCGACGACCAGCGCGCCGTCGACGGGGATCGCGTGCACCCGCTGGCCCGCGCACGCGTCGTTGATGTGGTCCGCGCACTCGGACGCCTGGCGGGCCGCCACCGCCGGGTCCTCGGCCGACGCGTAGTGGAAGACGAGCGAGCAGTGGCGCTCCTCGATCCAGCTGCCCTCGGTGCGCTCGCGGAAGTAGCTGAGGATGTTGGACGCGCCCGCCTTCCACGCCTTGGTGCGCCCCTCGTCCACCAGCTTGATCCACTCCTCCGTGTGCGGCTCGCGCACGAAGCACCCGTTCTCCGCGATCAGCCCCAGCCCGGCCACCCGCCGGAACAGGCGCTCCATCTCCTCGGGCATGCGCGAACTCATCACATACACGATGTTCTTCGGGTCCTCGGTCAGGTCGGTCAGCGTGACGATCGCCCGCTGCGGCGTCGTCAGGATGATGCTCGTCGGCGAGCCCCACGACGCCAGGGTGCCCTCGTAGTCGACGAGCAGCAGCCGGCGGTTCGACCGCTTGTAGCTCTCCTCCAGCCGGTCCACCGACAGCCGCGGCACCGCCACGGTCTCGCGCGACGACTGCTCGTGCCACACGCGCGACAGCGTCTCGCTGAACGACTTGACCCAGTTGGCCGTCGAGTTCTGCAGCACCGCCTCGTGCAGCTTGGTCCACGCCTTCTTGCGCTCCTCCTGGCTCAGCGAGAGCGCCGTGTGGATCGCCTCGGCGCACTGGCGGTAATCCCACGGGTTGACCAGGATGGCGGAGCCGTCAAACACCGACGCGCTGCCCGTGAACTCGCTGAGGATGAGCGAACCGTACGCCTTGTTGCCGTACTTGCCGTCCTGGCAGCACACGAACTCGTGGCTGGTCAGGTTCATGCCCTCGCGCAGGCTGGTCACCATCAGCGCGTCCGCGACCGTGATCAGCGCGAGGTACTGCGCGAAGGTGAGGTCCTGCTTGAGGAAGACCAGCGGCTGGTGCGCCAGCGTCGAGTGCGTAGAGTTGATGCGCATCGCGATGTCCGACAGCGTCGCCTCGAGCTCCGGCTGTTCGGTGGTAGTAGTCGCGACCTGGACAAGGACGACCTGTAGCGCGTTAGCATAGAACAGATATATCGAGAAAGGGAGAGAGAGATATATATACCTTGTCCCTCCACTCGGGATACGTATTGAGAAAAAGCTCGTAGCTCAGCAGCTTCTGGCGCACGCCCCGGATGTTGTCGAGCTTGTCCCGGCCGACGATCAGGCGCTTCCCTTCGTATCGCTGCGAGATGGCCTGGATCCACTGCTCGACGTCCGGCGCGTTGCGTCGCTTGTCCCACGACGTCGGGTCGATGCCGATCGGGAACGTGCCCACGTTGACGAAGCGGTCCTCCAGCTGGACGCCCTCGTTGGTCGCCTCGACGCACAAGATGCGGCTGCACGTCTGCAGGAAGTGGCGGCAGTACTCGTCCGTCTGGAACCCGACGAGGTTGGCGCCCAGCATGCCCTCCAGCAGCTCCTTGCGCGGCGCCAGGCATCTAAACACCTCGGAGGATGGGAACGCGATGTGCAGGAAGAAGCCGATCTGCGCGTCCGGCAGCAGCTTGCGCAGCATCGCCGGCAGCAGCATCAGGTGGTAGTCGTGCACCCAGATCGAGTCCCCGCGCTTCCAGTTCTTGGCGATGCGCTTCGCGAACGCCTCGTTGAGCTTGACGTAGTAGACCCACGAGTGGTCCTCGTACGCCTTGCTCTTGGGGTTGTCCGGGATCTGGTAGTGCAGCACCGGCCACAGGATCGTCTTGCAGAAGTGCGTGTAGTGCCCGTCAAAGTCGCGGTCGTCGACAAAGACGGTCAGCGAGTCGTGCTCGTCCTCCAGCCGCTCCGCGATGGCGGTCTTGGTGTGTGCGTTCAGCGCGTCCGTGGGCATCCCCAGCGTCCCAACCCACATCTTGTCGCCCAGGAAGCCCGCGTCCGTGGCCGACAGGACGGCATTGCGCAGCCCGCCGTTGCCCTGCTCGGCCGGCTCGATGGTCCAGTCGGCCTTGGAGAAGGACACCGACCGGCTGTGGCCGGGCCCGGCCTCCTTCTTGAGCGCCTCGACGGCGCGGACCGGCGCGGGGTCCTGGGCCGGGGTCGCGGACTCTTCGTGCTTCAAGATCGACGGCGAGGGCGCGGGGATCGGCCGCGCCTTGGGCTGGACGAACGAGCTGGTCGAGCCCCAGGCGGGGGAGTGCGGCTCGCTCTCAGTGAGCCGGTGGAGGCCATCGTCGGCCGGCGCGGGAGGAAACGGAAATCCCGCATCCGACGCTGGCTTGGCCAGGGAAGGCGAGAAGATGCGCTCATGCTCAGTCGTGGCCCCGGGCGTCAAGGGTTTGCTCGTCGCCGCGGGCTCGTTTCTCCCGAACAGACTGGGAGTCGCATTGGCGGCGGTAGCGGCAGCAAAGGCGTGTCGGTGCCTGGAGCTCGGGCGGGAACCAGTGCCCCGCGGAGAGCGGATGCTGGGGGGATCGAGATGGAAATTGATCGTATAGGGTAAGAAACTGCAGGCGTGGCAGGATTAATAATTGTCAGCAGCGGCAGCAGGGTTGATGGGGGTCAGCACGTACAGCGAAACGATGAAGACCGTCATGGTCGCAAGCGAGGGTGCCAAGAGAGGGGCAGGCAGACAGGCAACAACACGGACGACGACGACAACGACGACAGAATCAAGGCAGACTCAACGCATCTGGTGTCCTCAACATGCAATCGAGATCAGGAGCGGTGGCAGAGGGGTATATAGGCTGGCGCGGTGGAAGGGAAACAAGACAGATGGTGTCGGCGGAGCGCAGATTCTTCTCATCGCTCCGTCATGTGAAGCGTTCGCGCCTCAGAGCATCTCGAGGGGCCTCCAGCAGGCCGAGCAGGGGGTATATCCCTTCACCCGGAGCGCGTAGAGAAGAGATATCGATGTCTAGACGAACCAGGATGCGATGTCAGCAGCGGAAGAAGCGCCGTGTTCCCGTCGAGCGAGCACCCGTGGATGCCTCACGCCGCGCGCCGCCGGCCCTCATTGGCGGGGTCCACGTGACCGCGCCCTTTATCTAATCTGCATCTGCCTCTCCTCCTCTGCGCAGACTGCTGAGATCATGCCGCTGCGTCTCACGTCGGCGCCCACGGCCGGCATCAAGAAGAGAAAGGCTGCCGCACGGCCGCGCGCCTCGCCCTTTGCCGGCCATGGCCGCCAGAAGCCCGGCGCAAGGCCCCGGGCGGAGAAGGCGGACGCGGGGGGCGCTGGCGGCGACGAGGAGCAGCTGCCGGACGTCGGCGTGTCCAGATACATCCCAGAGACTGCTGCTGTCAGCGACGTTGTCCAGGCGATCCAGCACATCCGGGCAACCATGTTCGAGGACCTCCCCGCGCGCGCCGGCATGAACAGCACCCGCATCGCCGAGGTGCTCAACTTCCGCCGCGCGCTGCCGCCGCTCGTCTCTGTGGCGCACGTCCACACGCTGCTGAACGCGCCGACCAAGGTCGAGAAGGAGATTGTCGAGCTGGTGAAGGCCGGGCGTGTGCGTCGGCTGATCGTGCCGGGGAGGGGCAGCGACGCGGCGGGACTCGAGGACTGCCTCGTGCTGGCGGAGGACTGGGAGCAGCTGGTGCGGAGCAGCAGTGACCTCGATCAGCAGCTGAAAGGTATGCCCTTTCTTCCTCTGTCTCTCCGTCCCTCTCTCTGTCTGTCTTTTTTTTGGGTTATGGGTTATACGACCACTGACTCCAGCAGACCGCTTCCTCAAACTCCTCGACGAGATCGGCAACTCGTCGGCCGTGCCCGCGGGCTTCCTCTCCCCGGAGGACTCGATGGCCCTGATCCGCGCGGGCTTCCTCGTGTCGTCCTCCTCCATCGCCAAAGGCGACCTGGACGTGGCCTCGCTGCCCCTCGTTCCGCCGTCGCTGGCCGCCGCGTCCGCCACGAGGAGCGACGCCGACCAACAGCCAGCTGAACCACAAGGCGGTGACAACCAGTTCTGGAGCGCGACCATGTTCCTGTCTCTTCCCAACACGGGGCCCTACCTGCGTCTGCTGGGCGCGGGGCGCTCGCATCTGCTGTCCCTGCTGAAGAAGTCGAGCTACCACGAGGCGCCGCTGTATCTCCTCCGCGACCGGTGGGACGGGGCCGTCGAGTCGGACAAGGGCTACGCGCTGGCCAAGCGGGCCCGAGGCGAGTCGACGGGCGTGCTGCCGGGGCGGACGAAGAAGTGGAAGGAACTGTACGGGATGAGCTTCCGGTGGATCCTGGAGGAGGCTGTCGGGGCTGGCCTCGTCGAGCTGTTCGAGACCGGCAGCGTAGGTCCTGGAGTGCGCTGTTTGTAGAAGCCAGAAGAGCCTTGAACTAGAAGAGAGAGCACGCTCTCGATCATCCAGCCACCAGCGCATCAACTTGCTCTGGAGCACCCAGCGCAGGAGTCAGATCATCCTGCCAGCCAGACCCTTCACGCAGCCGTCAGAACGAAACAACCAGAGACACCGGGACAAAGACGAGCGTAGAACAGCAGCATGCAGATAGCTCAACGCTGCCGGAAGAGAACGAGAGGCGGCGGCGTGGCAGGTGACCCTCCTCGCAAGCAGCTGACTGGTCGATCGTCCAGACGCCCAGGATTCGCGTGTTGTCTCTACTGTACTTGAACCTGCAGCTGAGATAGACAATCCGAGAAAAAAACAAAATCCGGGCGAGATGGAGATACCATATCATATTTCTTATTTTTTCCGACGACAGCGGTTCTATTCGATTCCGATTTTGCATGCTGGCCTTTGAAAGAGCGACAGACAGTTCATCCGGCGGGTTTCCAATCTATCCATGCTCCGAGGACTACATACAGACTGGGATGACGTCTGAGAAGGACAGTCTTATGAGGTTTTCTGGATGTTGAGCAGAGAATGCTAGCCTAGCTAGCTGCATCTTGAGGATGCATTGGAATATATAAATAGATAGATAGATGAACGTATACTACATGCTAAGATATCCATATCTGTATATTAAAAGAATATAATATTTAACCATTCCGTTCGATCCTTGTCTTGTGTGAAGTTAGCTCTCTATATGCGCTGGTCCACTGAATAATCAAATTAAGCTCCAAGCTTCCAAGCTTCCCGTCGGAACTGCTGCCACGCGTCCGCCCGATGAAATGAAACCATCCCCGTTCCCTAGCCGCGTCGCACCATCTTTAGAACCCGTCTGGATCGCCCTGTAAGCTGTAGGATACTCCGTACCTAAAATTAATTAACCTCAGGCTAATAATCTATTTATTTATTTACTATTTAATCCACCCTCCCCGCACTCTGGCAGTCGGGTCCGATCCGATCTGATCTGATCTCCAGAACCCAATCCAAACCAACCCAAACCCAGCCCAACCTTCGACCCGTCTAGCGCATGCCGGGACCGTCCCGGGCATCTCGCCAAAAGAAGACATCACCACGACCACGACCATGCCCTCCGGGAGGTCTCTGATCCGCCTCTCCCCGCTCCCCTTCTCCTCCCTCCCTCCCCACCCTGCCCTAGAACCAGCGGAACCTCAATCCGCGGACCCGGACTCCTCCTCCTCCTCCTCCCGCCCGCAAGTACAGCGGCCATCCCTCCACACCTTCCTCCACTCCGCCCTCACAGAAGCCACCGCGCTCCTCTCCACCACCACCAACCCAGACACATTCAAGCCGTACAAGAAGAAGAAGAACAAGCCCCGACCATCCCCGCCCTCGACCGCAAAGGTCCATCTCTTCACCGCGAGACTCGCCCCCTCCTCCTCCTCTTCCTCCTCTGACAGACAACCGAACGGAAAGCGGTCCAAGGGCAAAGGCAAAAAAGGCGAGGATGAACTCTGGATCTGCCGGCATAGCACGCACATCGACGCGTCGGACGAGCCCGGGACCGCGTCGTGGGAGGAGTTCGAGGCCGGTCTGAGGGGCGCGGGGAGGCACTCGGAGAACGAGATGGCGTACACGCCGAGCGTGAGTCGGGTGGAGAGGTTGTTGGAGTGGGAGGGTATCACTCGGCTTGAAATTGATATCGCTGGAAACGGAGATGGAGGAGGTACTACTGGTGGGGGAGGAGGAGATGGGGCAAAGTGGACCGGGATCGAGATGTGTGGTTAGTCCCCCTCTTTCTCTCTCTCTCCTTTTTACGTGCTTGATCTAGGGCACGATGTTTTAACTCCAGCGGAGAGAGAGATATATATATACATTTATATATATCTACTAATATGCGAATTGCAGTCAACATAATAACACACACCTTCCGCCCCAGCATCCTCATCGCCCCGCGGACATTCATCGTCCTGATCATCTCCGCCGGGCTCCCCCCATCCCCATCCTCTGCATCCACCTTTACTACCCCTACAACCTCCTCTTCATCATCATCGTCAACAACATCAACGAAAGGCTTCCTCACGATCCAAATCCCCCTCTCCTACTCCCATACCGACCCGACCATACCTCCCCCCCTCCGGGAGAAGATCGCCTCGTCCGCACCCAGCAAGAACGCCATCTTCGCGTCGTACGCCAGCGTCGAGCGCGTGGTGTGGCTGCCTCCGCCCCCGCAGCCGGACGAGCAGCATGCGGAAAATAATAACGGTAAGAAGGACAAGGAGAAAGAGAAAGAGAAGGAAGGAAAAGGCAAGGCGAAGGACCTCTCCGCGCGTGGACGCATCGAGTGGACCATGGCGACGACGTCGGACGCGGGCGGGTCCGTGCCCCGGTGGGTGCAGCGGAGCTGGACACTGGGCGGGGTACCGCGCGCGGTCGTCGCGGATGTGGGGTTGTTCCTGGGGTGGGTTGCGCGGAGGAGAAAGCCGTCGTGATCATTGTTATCGATACCTGTTCATAATATCGTACGGAGTATTTTTTTGTATATCATGTATATCATGCCTGCTTACAAAAGAATCCCCAGAATACAGAATATTGCACATAATTTACTCAGCTATCATTACGACTCGATCCAGCCCGTGACCAGTCAATCCGACTCAACCAGAATCCACGAATCCAGAACCCGAATCCGTTTTTGCACTCCGTACACCCCGCCCCTCCGTTCCCCACACGGCACCGAGAGAGCAGAACAGGACAGCCGGGCACAACAAGAGAGGAAGTGGGGGACAAACGCCAAGCTAGACATCACATGGGCACACAGATGTAGTAGAAACAGAGACGAACACACGAGAAGGAAAAGAAAAATGGAAAATACAATACGGACGACAGCCATCCTCGTATCTAGAAGAAAAAGGAAAAAGAAGAAAAGAGAAGAAGAAAAAGTAAAGACATATGGGGTGAAGGGAGCGGGGTACTGATAGTAAAATCACGTACGGAGTCGTGTGTTTCGTTTTGCATTTCATTAGGAACATCAACAAAGAAGCGCCTGAGAACCGGCTGGGATTAAGGAGAAGATGATACGTCGTGGAAGGGAGGAACGTAGAAGATGACATGTGACATCGGGTCAAGGAACTGATGCAACATGAGGGGTATATATAAAAGTTTGCAGACTATCAACCGCGCAGACCGACTATGAACCGGCAGACCGACCATGACGCAACAATGCTACATCACGCCGCTGCTCACCGCTGCCCGCTGTTTCCGCCACCCGCTTCACCCTGCTGCTGCTGCTGCTGCTGCTGCGTGGTCCCCGAGCTGCTGTTCGCCGTCGAGGCACCCGAGTTGGCCGCGATCTGCGCCCGCAGGGCGGCCACCTCGGCCTGCAGTCCGGCGACCTCCTCGTGGACCGACCGGATGTACGCCCAGAGCTTGTCTTCCCGGCTCTGGTCGGCGCCGTTGGCGTCGTGCGACCCGGGGTAGTGGCTGTTACCGCTGTTCTGACTGGTCTCTGGGCCCGTCTTGGGAGGCAGGGGCGTGCTGTGGTTGCTCGAATGGTTGTGCGACGGCGTGTGCTTCGGCGGCATGGCGGAGGATGGCGGCTGGACAGGGCCCTGGCCATGCAGCGCGAACCGGGCGTCGGGAGGGTTCAGCCCCGGGGGCGGCGGAAGCTGAGGAGCACCGGGCTGTGGTGGTGGGAGCCCCAGGGGCCCCTGCCCAGAGGTGCTGTGACTCGCGGTTGTCGATGGAGGCGGCGCGGGCCCCGTTCTGCTGAAGTGCTGCTGCTGCTGGTACTGCTGCGTCAGGTTCGGGGAGTGCGCGCGGTGCAGATGCAGGTTGCCCTCGGGGCCGTGGCCCAGCTGGTGCGAGGACAGGGCGTTGGGCGACAGCGGCTTGGGGCTCTCTGTGATGCTCGTCGGCGGGAAGACCGTCGAGGAGTGCTGCCCCGGCGGCGGGAAGGTCATGTTTCCAGTCTGCGAGATGGGCGACGTCGACGAGCTGGAGCCGCCATGGCTCGTCGGGGGCGGGAAGAGGCCGCCGGGGGACGGCCGGTTGGCGGTGATGGGCGGATACGTGCTGTGCTGGCGGTGCTGGTACGTCGCCGACGCGGACGAGCGCGGGATCGGCTCCGACGGGGCGTCGTGCTTCTTGATGCTGGGCATGCTCAGCCGCCGCTCGTCCTCCTCGTCCATGCGCTCCGGCTCTGCGTACATGAGCCCGTCCATGCTGTCCTCCGCCCCCGCGGGCGGGCCGTCGCCGTACTCGTCCTCTCCGCCGTAGCTGCCCATGCTGGCCCTCCGCCCGGCGCATCCGCCCTGGCCCTTGTTGTGGCGGGCCAGGGCGTCTCCGCGGGCGAACCGCCGGCCGCACTTGGGGCAGATGTGCGGCCGCTCGCCCGTGTGTAGCTTCGTATGTCGCTTCAGGTCGTGGAGCCGCCGGAACCGCGACTGGCAGGTCTGGCAGACGTAGGGCTTCTCCTGGCTGTGCGTGAGCAGGTGGCTCTTGAGATTGTGGTGCCGCGTGAACTCGGTCGCGCAGTAGGGACATCGGTGCTTCTTGGCGGACGGCGAGCGTGGGCTGCTCCGGTTGAAGCCCGAATGGGGCAGGCTCAGGCCCCGCCGCGGATCGTTGTTCATGCCGCCCGCCGTGGGCATCGGGTAGGAGAAGGACTTGTTAGTGGCCTCTCCCGGCGGCGCCTCTGCGTCGTCCCGATGGCGAAGACGGTCCCCATCCTGGGAGCCGGTGTCCTCGATCGGACCCGGGCTCGCGACGGTCGAGCTGTTGATCAGCGTCGTCGTGTTCGCTGCATTGTCACCCGTCCCGAAGGCGTCCGTCTGGGCGTCCACCTGCATATCGTCGGACGGCATGTGGATCGTCGACGACTTGGCCACCGTGTCTATCGGCTCGCTGCCCGTCGTGGTGGGAGCGTGCGGCGGTGTCGACGTCTCCTGTGACTTCTCACCGCTGGCGGCCATCGCCGCGCCCAGGGCTTCCCGGGCGACCTGGGAGCCGCTCTGCTCCGGCTCCTTTCCCTGCTCCAGCGGCTGCCGGTCCGCCGGGCTGCCGGGGGCCGCAGCCGTCGTCGTCATCTGCGGCGACAGATGTCTCGATCGGGAGGACAGTCCGGGCGACGGCGACGTGCGCAATCCCGCGCTGGCGATCGAGCTCAGGTTCGACTCTGGTTTCGAGGTGGACTGCTTCAGGAAGGAGATGGGTTCCGGCGGGCTGGACAGGACCGAGCTGGACGTTCCGGACAGAGGATTGGAGATGGCAACGGGTTCGCTACTACTCGGTTGCATTGGCCCAGCCATGAACGTGCCGTACCTCGCGCCAGCCTGGAAGGGGTGACGGGTGTCGAAAACTAGGCCGGCCATCATGTCAGCAGGTTCATCAGCAGAAAAAAAAAAGATGGACGGATCGGAAAAGGACAAAAAACAGAAGGATGTCGATTATGCTGATTACATTCCTGAAGAACAGATCGAAGGGAGCATGCGAGCGATTATTCTACTGAAATGAAGATATGGAAGAGGCAGACGTACCGCGTGGGGCGTGCGCCGGAACCGAGTGTGGCGCAAGCTGGACGGCTCAGCTTCGAGTTTGACCGTCACGAAAAAAACCGGGGCGCAAGGGCAAAAATAGCAGTCAGCCTTGCAGCGAGAGACGAGATTGCTGTCCGCGATCGCATTCACGTTGCTCCGCTAGGTGGAACGGGCCATCGGGGGAGGCGTCTGCGAGGCGGCCGCGGCGGCAGCGGGACGAGGGCGCTGGAAGGACGCGAAGGATGGAGCGGGTGCCGGCGGCGGTGGTGGAAAGGGGAGAGCAACGACGCGACGACGGGTGAGCCAGCGTGAAGGGTGCGGGAGGGCACAGGAGGGAGGGTGATGGGGGGAGGGGACGAGATGGGATGCGAGGTTCAGTGTGGGATGGAGAGAGTGGAATTGGAGAGAAGAGCCGACGGAGGGCAGGGAGGGACACAATGGGCAGAGGGCCGGTGGATGCAGGTCAGAGCACGCCGTCGCAGCGTGCAGCGTGCAGCACAGGCAATGGAGATGGAGGAGAGGAGGAGGGAGATCGTGCAGGAGATGACGGATCGATGGATTGTCTGAGGGACGGAGGGCGCGGTGGTGTTGGCAGCGAGGGCGAGACGGTGGCTGGAGGAGGCATGTGTGCCATCCGCGCCGTGACGGCGGCGCTGGAGCCGCGCGAGCGAGGAGCTCGAGTGCGTCACGTGACCTGCCGCCGCGTCCGCCCAAACCGCCACGACGTCAGCGTGAAGCAGCGTACGGCCGCCCAGTTCCTGCAGAGCGCCTCCAGAGCCGGGCCGCCAGCGAAAAACCAGCAGCGATACACCCGCCACCGCAACGGTTGCAGCGCAGCGAGGAGAGACAGCCTTGGGGGCCAGACGGCGACGAAGCGACCTGGCCCGTTGCCCGAGAGGGGCCCCATTGAGGCTGTGCCGGTCCCTGTGCTGCTGCGCTAACCGCTCCGGTCGAGCAGCGACCGGGCAGTGGCTTGCAGAGCGGAGAAGGTGGGAAGCCTGCAGGCCTCGCCCTCGTCCCATTCGCAGCAGTTCGACAGTCCGCTTGCCGCGTCGGGCTTGATGCGTGGGCCGCAGAGCCGCCACTCCGGACCGCTTCGCGCCGGGGCCCGTGGGCCGTGCGTGTTCCTGCGAGCGCCCGCGGAGGCGACCGCTGCTGCGTACCGGTACCGTCCATGCGGCCCGTCCATGCACGCAAAAGCGGGTACCGGTACCTGCGCGTCGACGTTCGAGCACCTCCAGATCGGGATGCCACTTCCCTTCCTCTCTGGGCGTGAGATCTGCCGGGCGCTGACTCTCTCGAGTCGGCCGCCAGATCTCTACCGACCCAGGTGCTCCGCCTGGCCACTCGCTGGCTGCGAAGCCCGCTTCTGGATCCTCCTGGGTTGGAGGCGGAGTCGATCATGATATCATCCCGTTCAATAGAGGACAACCCGTCGAAAAACTATCTATCCTCCAGCCGACGCCCGCATTGGCGGTCCCAGCAATAGTCGCGCGGCGGCCTCAGCGTAGATCTCATCTGGATCTCGTCAGCCGGGGTGAAAGCCCAGCCGTCTTGCTCTTCAGCATGTAGTACTAAACCACGGACCAAACCAGCATGCGATCTCAGGCACGGAGACCCCGAGAGTCAACCAGCCTCTCTCTTCCCTAGTACACCAAGCCTCCTTCACTGCCCCAGTCGCACGGCTTCTCTTCTTCCATCACGGAAGCACGCTCTGGACCCTCCTGGTTTGAGGCGAAGTCGATCATGATACCATCCCGTTCAATAGAGTCAAGTAAGGGAAAGAAACAGCCATGGCCACGATGCTATGTTCACCCTACGCTTTCGCCGGTCGGGAATTCTTCATGCAATATGCCTACCTAATAAGCCACTCCTGATTTGCAGGAGTCCAGCAGGCTTTGGTTTTCCTCGGACAGCGTGGCGAACTCTCCAGCCAACCCAGCTGGCATTCATCCGCCGGAGAGAGCCATGCCACATTCCGTCTCTGAATCCTTGAAAGGGTGCCAATGACAGCGGGAGGAATGGTTGCAGTTGGCTGGCTTGGGCTGAAATTAGTATTGACTTGTCCCGCCGTCTTGTCTGCATAGGACGAGCTGTCAAATTGCTTCACCCTTCTGTCGTCCCACCGTCCAAGCTCCTGCCATCTGAGATGGATGAATATCTGCTGACTTTGTCTCTTTCGACTCCCAAGATGTCCTACTGTGCGCCGTAAGCAACATGCGTGTATATCATCTTCCACAAGTGTCCGTTGGGAAGATATGACCGGATACACAGAAGAAACGAGACTTAAAAAAGCATCTAGCCCCTGCGCCAAAGAGACCACAGGATGGCAGCAAGTGGCTGCCATTTGCCAGAGCCCTCTTATATCTGGAGAGTATATATGTTTGCATCAATAATACCAGTATCCTCCATTATAATAGACAGCACTGTGGGCTGCAGGAGTGTAGAAGGGAAAGTTGCCATGCTGGGGAGAGGTTCATAAGAGAGTGAAGGTCTCGATGGAAGGTGGAAGGTGGAAGATCTTCTATTCAAGCATCCTTCATTCTTTGTGTCTTTTTGTGTATCTACATGTGTGTGCTGTTTGTGTCTTTCTTTTAGAAGGCCATTCAAAGAGTTCCTGCTGGGAGTACACCAGACCCAGTTAATAATTCTTAAATGCTCCATTCCCTTCCTTGCTCATCTTGTTCTTTATGTATATAACATTGGGCTAATTCATACTTGTTAGCCTTTGCTCCCTCCTTAGTCATTGCATGCACATATTCCTTGCCTAAGAGCACCTCTTCTTTCAGCCAGTCTCAGCCAGCCTCTCTATACAGAGGCTTGACAAGTTACAGCACTTCAATACTCTAATATGAAATGTTTAATTACTAGATCAGATTATTAGATAGATAGTAGATCTGCAGTTAGAATGCCAGATAACATAATGTTATCTGGGATCAAAGCAAGGGTTACCAGTTCCCTGACATTGTATCGATATCATAGAGACACTCAGAAGCAGATACAGTGCCTCGTCTCAGGCTACAATGCTTCGAACGAAAAGAACAGAATTTGCATACAGCAAGACAAATTATAGGACATAAGGCACTGTCCTCGGATGCTGATATCTGACTGGAAGGAGAGAATGAGAGATTCACCAACAGCATCTACAGCACAGAAACCTGCAGCAAGAACCAATCCGTGAGCGGGCCGTTCATTCAAGGTCTCTGCTTCAACTTCGCAGGGGCTTCTTATGTTGTTGGTGTCCTTTTTCGCGGCCAGAACAGAAGACAAACTACAGATACCTACGAATACGGAAAGTATAGAACACGGGCATATATGCCTGTGTATACATACGAACACCACATGCATTGGATTACGCTGTCAGGTTATATGGCCTGGGAGATGTGAGAAATTGGCCCCGGAAGGCAAGCATATGCTAGTGAAAGCCATCTTCCTGACTGATATTATTCTCTGTATATGTTGTGATTTCTTTCGTTTGCAAATTTCATTTGGAACTCGTGAAAATCCCCAATGACGAATTCTGGGGTGCGGGCTGTTCGTTCGCTTCATCCCATCATACGACACCGAAGCCACCTCTCATATACCCTTCGTTTAGGAGACTATCTCATCTCACTGTATATATCCTGTTTAGAACATCGTCTCATCACTTCATATTCCCCCTGTATAGGGCATTTCTCATCCGCCGCAACGGGACACGGTTCCCGTGACCCGCTCAGTGTTGCCTTCTGGGGGCAGCGCTCCCGTCCCGGGAAGGTCTTCGCAGAGCGGAGGCTCGACCTCGAGGATTTCCTCCGTGTCCCGCCTGTGATCCCCCTCGAGCATAGCGTCATCGTTGCTATTTTTCTGTCCTGTTTAAGGAACTGGTGACTATTCTTCCTTTCGTTGTCTTGGGAGTCGTTGGCACCCTCGAAAGGTTAGTCCCATTCCCGGAATCCATAGCACGGGATGGATGCTCACGCTGCGTAGAGGTTGCTACCCGGCGGTCTGAAAATCCTACGGATTTTCAAGTGAGATATCCAGGACAACCCCAGAGATAATTACAAAAATCACTGTTCAAATCATTCTCTCCTCACAATCAGTAGGATTTTCAACGCAAGAAACCTAGTTAAGCTTCAGAAATGATCAGAACTGACTGTTAATAGTCAATCCCGTACACATCTTTCCAGGGGATCTATAGGATTCTCGAGGTACGAAGCATAGGTTGCATCCAGAGATGATCAAAACCGAAAGTCGCTAGTCCAACATTTACACTCACTTCTGAAAATTCGAATTTTCAAGGTAAGAACAGGCCACCCGCAGAAACGATCAGAACTGATGATCCCTAGTTCAACTCACATCCTCTCAAGGTACGGAGTTTAATCCACCTCAGATATATTCAAATACGTGTAAGCTTCAGAGCGCGTGTAGACAGGAGTCTTCGACTGACCGGTAACAAGGTTCCTATAACCAAAGTAAGCAATAAACCCATCCCCTTCTGGACGACAGGTCTAACGGTGTCAATAATTAGCAGCGTCACGGAATGTCTCTGCCAAAAGATCAAGTCGACGACGGCGGCCGGGATGGGAACAATATCATATGCTTCCTACCAACAAGTCAACGGGATCGGATATCACTGAATGTTCAGCTCCCCAGCCAGTCACATCTCTCTCGACACGGGGAGTCGCATTGGAACTTGAAGAAGAGAGTGAAGCTGACGATCGAGAGTCTTTTCGTAAGCAAATTATGTCGCAAAGCACGCATGGATCGCTAAAGATTTTGACTGTTGAGTAGCACTTCCAACAAAACAGCGTAAGGCTGTGGGCGTACAAGTCGATGATACCGCAAGCAATGATGATCTAGAAATGCCTGCTGAAACACATTATCAAGAGGTTGGTGACGATCAGGAAAGAGAGAAGTTGCCAGATCTCCCTCCAGAGATAGTAGCATCACAGGAGGAAATCGATCGGATTACTGCGCTGGTGTATACAACATCTCCCCCACGGGATCTCTCTGGATGTGCCCGCGCCAGACAGGCAATTACATACAACAAGCACTCAGCGAGAGTCGCGTGAGCCTCGCATCTGCTCTCACCCGGGAAGAGCCTCAAGACAAATCTTCCACATTGAATCCAGATGATGAACATTGGTTTGTCGGCGGGCCAGATCGTCGGGTATTGGCAACAATGGAAGAGAAAGTCATTCGCCACATGATCAACGGTAATCTGGCATGGGCATCAAGGGCCATTCCTCAAGTGCGGAGCTATATGGAAATTGTTCGCAACATGGATGCAAATCACCCTGCCGTCTACATGCAACTCCTCATAGATAAATCCACCTCACTTTCCCCAACCCCGGAAGAACTACATCAGACGATCCGAACAATGAGAGATTATGTTTCGCCGCCGGGAGATAAGCAAACGGCCATCAATATTGACAAGGCATTCAATTCAAGTGGATGGGATGGACAGAGAACGCAGAAGGGTCTGAGGAAATATCTCTGCTATGGGAATTGACGAGACCGATAGAGACAAACTGAATCTTCAACACAAAATTATTAGGGATCACAGAGACCAAGTTACCGAATTCCTCAACAGGCTCGAGGAGCGTCTGGAGCCACTTCATGGCTGCCCGGAGTGGAATCAACCTCTCCAGAGTCCTCTTTGTGAAGTCGGGTATTCGAGCAATCCACACACTCGGCTTGCACAGCATCGCGTCCACCAGAACTCCAATTGCAATATGAACCTCGCTGAAGCGGCATGCGCGGTCATCTTTCCTGGTAGGTTCAAGGTGTGGGAGGCTGTGGTGTCCCGTCTCTGGCAACAGGATCAAGTAATGATCGGGGAGATCACCCTCACCTGTCTCGCCCAAGCCCACATCACCAATGGTGGAGGATTCAATTACTACCCCGCCGGATACAATAATGACGGCGCACTGCATGTCACTTCTGCGGACTGGCTGAACTTCACTCAGCTGATGATTGGAAGACCCCGCTTCATGGAGATCAAAAAGGTGGAGACCGAAAAGGTTGAAGAGCAGAAAGAGTCTCTCCAGCGAAGAATCGAGGAATATGATAATCTGAAACCGAGAAACAAGGAACTCGAAGAGTTGCTCAAGGTTATTCAGGAAAAGGATCTCATTCTCAACGAAGCCGCTCTCGATTATATCACAGACCTGCTGCTCATTCATATACTCGACGAGATCCTATATCCAGACACGGAAGAATCGACCCCTCAACAATGAAAAACCCCACTTCTATTGATTCGCGGCGTGCAAAGGCTGCTCATGTTTGTTAGCTGGACAGTCAATTCGAGAAACAAGGATCGACTCATCAGTTAAATACGTGGCCCGTTCAAGCCATCAACCGTGCGACACTATTCAAGTCGACTCTCATATCAGTTCTCGGACAGTTTTCCCATGGGTCAGTGGGAGTGAATCGGGAAGCCTATCTGCAGACATTATGTTGGTACACGATCCAACAGTTACTTTTCAGTTGTTTCAAGCTCAAAGGAATCCACAACTGTGTACTCATATGCAGTAACGGATCCGTGCCCGTTAACCTCGGCGCTCGACTCCGCATTGTCGCAAATTCAACTTTAACGACATGCCTTCATTCCACAGAAGAGTTACTCACTTGTATCATATCGAACTCTTTGATACCCATGTATTCTGTGTAAAAAAAAAAGAAAAAGAAAAAGAAAACGTCGACCATGGTTTCGCATTACGAAGACATTGTTTTAATTTTCTCTACAAAGACAACGTTCTCTTGACACTCTCCTACGTGCTGTACGCCATCTGCGTCATCCATTAAGTGGGTGACAGCCCTTTTATCACTACTAGCTGTCTGTTCGTTACTCTTTTTCTAGCTGATGATTTGACCCTGCCCTATATATCTCCAATTGCGCACGTAAGCCTCACTAGTCCCGTTCCCTCCATTACTCGTCGCGTAAACACCTACAAGAGCACCTGCAAACATCAGCAAGAGTATTTACACGAGCTCCCGAACCCCGAAAACTTACCAGTAAAGCCCCAGGTAACGAGGCTTCCCGGCGCGTATGCAAACGTAGTCATCTGCGACAGATCGGCCGCTGGACCCGCAGCAAAAGAATAGTGCGTGAAATTCACGGCCTTGATCTCCATCCTGATACTCTCTTTCCGCCAGGCATCAGGGATTACCGTAACAACCGGCTCAGGCACCGGGAGGTAGCTCTCCGCGCGGAAACGGAAATGCGGCGCCAACGTCGTGCTGTTGGGGAGGGGCAAAAGGACGATGCCCCAGTCGAGATGGTGTCCCTGAGTGAGGAAAACAGTGACGCCTGCTTCTTCCTCCTGCTGCCGCGGAGAGAATTGTATGTCCACGCTGTACGTGAACAGGGTGTCCACTTGTCGACGTGCCAGCAACGTCTGGTCGCCCGGTGCCGATCTTCCATCGTAGGCCGTCAGATTCAGTTTCGACGGTCTCAGACGGAGACTGTAAGGGTGGCCTGGAGGGGAGATCATGTAGGCCTCTGCGCGCGGGAACCGCCAGTGCAGGAAGTGAGAAGGGATTTTAGTCCCCGGTGCAAAATCGAGGTAATCCGGATCCGATACGAATGCACCATTGCCCCGTATAGCCCTGGTCCGAGGCGGAAGGGGCCATCCGCTCATGATCCCCTGGACTCTGGACGTCACGGGCCAGGAGCCGTGCTTCCAGGTGACGGGATATAGAACGGTCTCGCGGCCCATGGGACATGTCACACCGTCTGGGCCTGACCTCTGGGAGAGCGCAACACCCCACCAGTTTCCGATGGCGTCTTGAAAAAGGTCCGCATGGCCAACGGCTTGAAAGAACTGGGTTGTGTTTGCGTTTGTCAGGATCGGATTCGCAGGATTCGACTCGTAGGGGCCATCGATGGATTCTGATCTGGCGATTGTCTCCATGTGGTTGAGACCTGTACCGCCCTCGGCGATCATGAGGTAGTAGTATCCATCCTTCTTGTATATATGGGGTCCTTCTGGCGCAAGGCCTCCCGTGCCATTCCAGATATTCTTCGAAGGCCCCGCTTTTCCCGTTTCGAGATCGATAGTGAAAAGGTCGATGCCGGGCCGAACTTTCCACGCGTGAGCCCCTGCTATGTAGACTTGGCCGTCATCGTCCCAGAACGGGCTGGTGTCGTAGCCCTCGAACGGAAAATGCACAGCAGCGGACCATGATGCCGCGTCGTACGGATCCTTGGTCGAAAAGATGATGTTGTCCCAGCGAGACGCGTCGAAGGCGTCTCTGTCGTCATGGACCAATGTCGTCACCACGTAGAATGTCCCCCTGTAGTATCTGAGAGACGGGGCCCAGATGCCACTTGTCTGCCCGCTGGTATTGGCCAGCATGGGCAATTGATCCGGACGGTTCAGCGCATTGCTTATCAATTTCCAATCTAGCAGGTCTTTGCTTGCGTGGATTGGAATGCCGGGGAAGGCCAGAAAGCTCGACGAAGCACAGAAGAAAGTTCTGTCCCACTCCTCCACAAAGATGCAGCTAGGATCAGGATGGAAGCCTGGAAGAATGGGGTTTTCGTACGTGGAATTCGGTAGAGACCATGAGATGGCTGATGAGGCAAGTCCCAATGCAGCGAGCCATAGTGAGAGGAACATTCGGTAAGGGCTCTAGAAGGCAGGACAATGACAGAAGGAGTAATCCAGCTCAATGGATGCTTTGATGGACCAATTCCATCTCTGCAGACTTGAAATCATCTTCATGGATTATTTATACATCGGAGAATTTAGGCTAAAGTAGTACTTCCATATTGGGTCTGATGGCGGGGATACCCCGGGCTTACCCCGGCTTACCTTATTTCCCCACATACTCGGTCGATCATTGCCCGAGGTTGGAGAGCGGCGAAGCTTTGATAACTTTCAGCAGCAAGTACCCCTTCATATCTTTTGGCCCCAGTCCTTCAAAGCGGTTGAAGACCTCAGAAACTACCTAGCAAAGTAAACAGTCAAGCCGTGAGGAGATAGCAAGTTACGATATGCTGGACAATCGATAAGGTCAGGATATGAGGCAGATATCGCAAATGCATGCATGAAATGAGTATTGATCAGCTCGCTGGTCCCTTCAACGTAGCTTGTGTGGTCTGTACTTAAAAAGTCTACAACGGAGTCTAGAAATTGATTCGAAAGTAATCATCATGTCATGATCTTTGTTGTGCTAGAGTGGTAGACTGCCATCTCATAATGAAGACAAAAAAGATCGTAGAAATACGCACTTCTCAGCGATGTTCTGTGATCATCCGTCTCCTCTTCTTGATCCTCTCGCGGCAGCATTTTGCCCTGAGCTCGTCGTACTCCTATCTCCAGCATGTTGAGGTCTGCTATGCTACAGGAGCAGAAACATTCCATGGTTGGTCAATCTCGAAGAAGGGCACCTACCGCAACAGGGTCTGGCGAGAGGTAAGAGCCACGAGGACACAGTTCTCAACCACGATTACTGTCCATTTTCCTTTCCTTCATCTGCTTAATTCTCTCTCTGACCGTTTCCGCCATGCGCGCCTTGTGCTCAAGCAATATCACATCCCTTTTAAATTCATCACGCTCAATGATCTTCGCTTGCAGCTCGTGCTCCAGACGGGAGATGTCTGTCTCCGCCTGCTGCAGCTTCTGGACCATCTCCTGCAAAGCCTGCTGATATTTATTCTCCCACTCGCGGATGATGTTCTCGATAGCAGCGTAGTGAAGACTATCTACATCGTACGGATCCGGGTGGCTCTGTTTCGGATCTGGCTGTTGCGCTTCGAGGTCTAGGAATCGGTGGAATTTTGAATAATCCACAGGAGACGTTTGGTGTGCCATTTCTTTCAGCAGACGCCGTCAGCAGTCTCATTATCAAGAGGCTTTGACCAACTTACCGAACTAGGGAGATTGAATAGCAGACGAGGCGCTCTGAGCCTAAAAAAAGAGAGTGGTAGGACAGTGGAGCTGAACCTTGAGGGCAGAAATCACTTTTTGAAATTAAAAGAGCACCCGCTGTCGAGGCGGAAAGTTTGACAATGCGGATGAAGCTCTCAACAGGCAGGCAGCGCCACAAGAAGCTGAAGGAGGGAGGAGGGGAAACGAGGTGCTGGAGATCAAGATATAGCCTGGAGAAACGACACTAATGTAACCGAGTCCTGAGGTGAATGTTGTGGTCGAGGAAGCTTTGTGTCGTTGACGGATGGGAGTGCTCCAGGTGAGGGCTCGAGTCCTCCAGACAGAAGACATTTCAGGGCGTAGGCCTTGTGATAGAAACCATTGCACAAAATAAAGAGGAATAGATATATTTATGGCAGATTTGGTAGTAGAGGAGCAAAGAAGAGACCGAAACAGAAACGCAATAACTATCCAAGATGACTTGCATATGTGGAAGCTGGATTCCACCACTAAAGCCTACTTGAACCCTCATCCAGCGCAGCAAAGAGCCTTAAAGCAACATCATTCTAAAGAGATCCAAAAAAAGACCATGTAAGACCATTCAAGGATATAACTGAGAAGATGATCTTGAAAATCACCCTCTTAAAGAATTTAAATTCCTCCTAAATCTCCATCTCCAAGCGCTTGCCTACTACCTTGCGTGAATTCCTGGCAATTTAGATCTGGGAACAAATGCTAATAGACGTCTAGACGCATCAAAGCTTTCTCAATTTGCTCAACACGAAGATTCCATTCGAGGAAGTACATCCTGTAGAATCGCCGCTTGGTAGATGCTTGCAGAGCGCGGTCAACACTCTTGCCCCAGACAACCGTACCTGGGGACGATAGTGTAGTTTCAGCTTGGCCTATCCAGTGGCTTTGATCCAATGGACATCTCGCCGTCTCGCCGTCATTGCCTTCGTCTTTGTCAGACCGGTTAGATAGATTCCAGTGGACAGCATTTCGCAAATCTTGTTCAGAATCCTCTCGAATCTCTAGACATCCTTGTCTTCAGCATAGGGATGAAAACAATGTGACATTGAACGAGGTGCTCAATAGAGCGACTTCTGTCCGAAGGTGCGGGTTCTAAAGCCAGCAGACTTTGAACCCGTTGTCTGGTATATGAATATCAAGCAGTCACATTCGTACATTAGAACAGTCGAGGCTCTTGATTAGAAAGATTTCTCACATTCATTGTCTTTGCCTTTGTTAAACCGTTAGACGGGTCGAATCTAACCAGAATTCGCGAAGCTGAAGATCCTCTGCTAACGCTTGTACCTCCACAGATACCACTGTCTTGCTAGCATGGAGTATTGTAGGAGATTCCTTTTCTTGAAGGATAACGGGAGTTGAGTTGTAGTCCAATGGTATGACCTGAGGTTGTATCCGGGGGACCTTGGAAGGTGCCATTTTTACCTTTATGGAATAGCGGACTGCTTCCAAGGTACCGGTCTAGTCCAGGACTCCGTGTACTTGCAGCGTTTGCAGACTCCAGCTCTTCCAAGGTTCTCAATATCTACAGAGGATGAGGTTTCGGGCGGTCTTAACGGACTTCAACGAAACCTTATTACCAAAAGTTTCTGCTCTACAGTGGAGATCCGCAAACGCCCTCACTTCAGGTTTGAGTTCATGGGCGTACGCAGCACGGAGCATAGGATACAATTGTCCCCTGGTCTTGATGGCACATACAAACTTGAAAGACAAAAGCAATGCTCGCAGCATGTACAGCGAAACCGGCCAGAGCCACAGGATCTTGGAGAACTGGAGATCTTCCTCCGATCAGATCCCGATATATATACATATCGGGATCTGATCTGAACCCAGCCGGGGTGGGTCTCCCGAGAGCTCCCATATAGCATCATCCGCAGCCAAAATCATGTCATGAAGGCAATTGAGAGGGACGGATCCATATATCAAAAGGGTCCCGAAGAGCTGACCTTGACTGAGTACCTTCTGCTCCCTCGTGCATATATAAAGGTCGAGACAGCATACTTACCCCATCATCATCTCTACATCTATACAGAGCTGATATACCGACATAGTGCCTCATCAACCATGTTCAGACCCACTACCGTCTTCTCTCGCCTGGCTTCGGCAAGCACGCGCCTGCCACTCACTACTACTCACCAATTCTCCAGCACCGCACGATCTCTGAACAACAACAACAACAACAACAACAACAACAAGATCCCCTTCCGCGTCGACGGCCGCGGCCACGGCGTCGCGCAGACCGTCACAGTTAAGGGCAGCCCGCACCAGATCTCGACCGACGCATACACCTCCTTCGGGGGCCAGGACTCGGCGCCGACGCCGCTCGCGTACGCGCTGACGGCGCTGAGCTCGTGCACGCAGGTCACCGGTTCCCTGGTGGCCAAGGACCTGGGCGCGAAGCTGGGCGAGTGGCGCGTGACGGTCAACGGGGAGCTGGACCCGACCGTACTGGTCACGGGCAAGGAGGGCAACGCCAACTGGGATAACGTCGAGCTGATCGTCAACGTGCAGACGGACATCGCGGACGAGGCGACGTTCAGGCGGTTCAGCGAGGAGACGGAGCGCCGGTGTCCCATCTCGCAGCTGTATAAGCGCAGCGGGGCCGGGTGGAAGAGTCGGTGGGTGAATGAGAAGCTGTGAGGGACGCATATAACTGTCATGTATTTATATACAGAACAGAAGGTGCGTTTCTTTGCTTCCGGGGCCAGACGTTCAGGACAAACACATTTGCAGAAAATCACGGACTAACGTCAAAAGCAGGATCTTAAATCAACACAAACGAATAAGCGCCAAAAACAGATTCGAGTACAAACTTACTTACTTGTATATATTACGAGCACACTTGAACAGCTTCGTTAATGATGGTGTTCTGGAAACTCGTGGATATAAGGACATGATTGCTAAATAAAGAACCATGTCTGTGCCCAGGCGAAGGATTCTCGATACAATACATACAGAGCAATCAGAGAAGTTTCTGAAGTCTAAGCACGTATATTATTAGATAGATACCTTCCGTTAAAAATGAGACATCAAAAGATATACTGTGCCATACCAATTGACAAACGCTGAAGATCCCTGATCTTCAACCAACGAACAACTTAGCAATGACATATGGCATATGATATGATGTGATGTGCAGCAAAAGGAAACTGTCTTTGTCTTGTGCTAACGACCGGCTTTCGGAAACTTGGTGTTGGTTGCGAACCTTAGTGCCTCCATCTATCTATCTATCTATCTATCTATCCATCTATATCTCTTGAGGATCAATTGTAGCAGAGGAAGAGAGGCAGATAGACATGATTCGCTAAGAGGTGGTAGTTGATGATCAGTCGCAAACAAGATGATGATGGGCAGGGGTCGAGGCAGACGAACCTCATGGGCATGGGCGTGATGATTACTAACTGTACAAGTCACGCCCGACATCAATGCCAGCAGTTTGGGGATAGATACTATGTATAAAAACCCCGCACTGCGGAATCGTGTGATATGATGTCATTTAGCAGGGTAATGAGTACACGGAGAGCATGACAATTACCATGATAGAATACTTAAGACAGTACATCGGAAACTGCCTTTGCTCCGGGCTTGGCAGCTATAGGTCGGGGGTAAAAAAAAAGGCGTCGTTAAATCGAAACGATTTTGATTCCTCTAGAAGACTGCTGATCGGCGCATTCCATGCGAAGAAGAATCCACACGTATTGGAGGAAGGACGAACAGTGCCTTCTTTTTTTGAATCTAAATCGTAAAGCTAACCCGACACGATACACGCAACCGTTTAGTATTCTATTCCCCCTTCCCGTACTGTAAACCAGACCTTGGCCCATGGCATGCGGCTTCACGACCTTTTGTCTGGACAAATTTCTTCGTTTTCTTTTGAGTTGATCATGACCACCACTTTGTTCGGTCATCAGTTAAGTAGTGGATACACAGAAGCAAAAATCACACGTTCGCTTTCCGATCCCCGTCTCCGATCGCCCTTTCCTCCACATCTCATAACGTACACGTCGCGATGAGAAAGAAAAGGAGAGGACGAAAGGCAAATTTAGCGCAGTCTGCGGGCCTCACGCTCGGACTCGAGCAGGCAGAGGATGTCGTCGACCTTGACTGTATGCCGGAAGAGCGTGAGTTAGTACCAGTCTCCATCTTTCATCCTTTGTCTTTTGCCCAGCCTCCCATCACGTCTCCTTGTATATGTCTTCCAGGATTCAGGGGGAATCGCGTACCTGGTCCCTTGACGTTACGGATGATGCTGCGGGAGGTGTCGTCCATGAACTCGACACGGACCTGGGTGACACCACCACGGGAGCCTAGAGACGAAAAAAATCCACGTCAGCAAGCGATATTCATCTTTTACACGAGAGTTCGCGATTGTTGCGGCGGACTCGTTTCCGACCAGCTTCCAGGCAGGAACGGCGAAAAGAAAAGAATCCTAGGATCTGGGAGGAACGTACCGGTGCGGCCAAGCACACGGGTCACCTTGACGAGCTTAACGGGAGTCTTGCCAGAATCCATCTTGCAGGCGGGCTGGTCGACAGCGAAAGAAAGACTTCGTGGACAGGAAACGTCGGGGACACGAAGATGGCCGGTGCTGGGTTGATGCGGTGTGCGGTGCGAGATAGGGGACGGAGGGAGGTCTCTCGGATGGTTGCCTTTGTGTGCGTTTGCACTGTGGGTTTGCATCTTTTGGCGAGCCCGCCGCGGGCGGTGGACCCGGCGCGGGCAACTTTACGCGAGGGCTTCAACCGAGTTCTACGTCTACAGCCATTTTTACGGCGATGGGAGAAGCACCGCGAGGACGGAAACGAGACTGTTTGCAGTTGGAAGGATCCGACCGTATCCAGGGACATATCGTCCGTGGCTTTGGAGCTGTAGAGTAGAGCCGCCCACGTGTGGCCGTCGCGACATCCTCTTCGCGGGAGCGGAGGAGCCCCTCCAATTTTGTACTGTAGCTCCGTCTTCGTTAAGAGTCATACCCGCCTTGCGACGACCAACTCCCTGCCCGACGGCGGCCCAGCATAGAGGGCGCCTTTTTTGTTTCTAGATACCTGTGTCCTTCCAATTGTCTGGTCTACGGTCTCTGTCCTTCAGGTTGCAGGCCAATTGCGCATAATCCTTCCTGTTTTTTTTCCCCGTTCAAAGGCCCCTCCTACCCCGCGCCGTCGCGCTCATCAGTCACCATGGATCTCGTTAATCAGTGAGTCAATTGTCCTAATAAATGATATATACTGAGACGACGGACATTACTGACAGCCCGCAGTCTAGAAGGAAGACTCCTCTTCGCGGTCCCAAAGAGCAAGTACCCGCGATAAAAACTCCCATCCCTCGCGTCCTGCGTCGCAGAACGATATCGCAGATATATCTATACCACTTTGCTAATCGGACATGGCAAATCTGCCATTCTACAGAGGGACGACTCCAGCAAGCGACCCTAGACCTGCTGGCCGGGTGCGACATCCAGTTCCGCCGCGAGACCCGCCTCGACATTGCCCTCGTTAAGAACCTCCCCATCGCGCTCATCTTCCTGCCCGCCGCGGACATCCCCACCTTCGTCGGAGAGGGCCGCGTCGACTTGGGCATCACCGGCCGCGACCAAGTCGCCGAGCACGACGCGAAGCTGCCCCGCGGCGAGACCTCCGGCGTCGAGGAGGTGCTGGACCTGGGCTTCGGCATGTGCAAGCTGCAGGTGCAGGTGCCCGAGAAGGGCGACATCACGGACCCGAGGCAGCTGATTGGGAAGAACATCGTCACAAGCTTCACGGCCCTGACGGAGGCCTTCTTCGCCAAGCTCGAGGGCGACGGCGACCCCAGCAAGCGCTACCGCGAAGGCGGCGGATGGGATCTGAGCACCAAGGTCAAGTACGTCGGCGGCAGCGTCGAGGCCGCGTGCGCCCTGGGCGTCGCGGACGGCATTGTCGATCTAGTCGGTATGTGCACTTTGCTATACTTCCCAAGTGTGTGGCCTTCTCGTGCTAATCATTATTGTTCTTCCACGCTGCAGAGTCCGGCGAGACGATGAAAGCGGCTGGCCTCAAGGCCATCGACACCGTCGTCGAGAGCACCGCCGTCCTGGTCAAGTCCAGGAACACCAAACACGAGCTTGTCGACCTGATCGCGTCGCGGATACGCGGTGTCATCAGTATGTTGCCCTGTCGGTCTTGTATATAAATAACACTTTTATGTCGACTAACGTGTCCCGTCCAGCCGCGCAGAAATACGTCCTCTGCCACTACAACATCCCGCGCGAGAAGCTCCCCATCGCAGCCAAGATCACGCCCGGCAAGCGCGCGCCGACCGTCACCGCGCTCGAGGAGGAGGGCTGGGTCGCGGTCAGCTCGATGGTGGAGAAGAAGGCCATCGCGACCGTCATGGACCAGCTCACCGAGGTCGGCGCCTGCGACATTCTGGTCCTGAACATTGCGAACTCGAGAACAGGTTAGAAGACGACTCTCAACTAGTTTATATCGGACAGATCTCTTTTCGGTTTATTTCCCTTTTGGTAGACATGTTCGTTTTTTTTCCCGTTTTCTTTTTTTCTTTCCTAGATAGATCATCGACGGAGCAATGAATGAACGTATGAGTGAATGAAAATATGAATGAATGGCGAGGAGGACAAGAAAAAAAAAAAGCGACTTATAGCATGGCATGGCATGGCATACATAGATAGACAGAATGCAAATCTTGTCATAAGGCTTTTTAGATGGTTTGGCTCAAGAAGAATGAATTTGCACCTCAGCTTATGTCGGTGGAAGAGTTCGTCCACCAGGGCTGAGTCTTCTTGTGTAACACCCTGTTCAAGAAAAATAATAATAACTAACAGGTGACACAAGTTACTCTCGCTAGATGAGGCATGATAGGTATATATATACACTCAACCAATGAAATGGAAGTGGTTGAATTCAGTGACATGGGATCAAACAGTACAGTGGTGCATCGCGCTGTGCAACATAACATCGTTACTACACCGTTGAATAACCTAGCATACTAGCTGCTGTTGCTGCGATCAGGAGAAAAAAAAAGGGATAGATATCGGATGCCAACAAACAATAACAAAAAGACTATTTTCCCCAGTTCTCTTACTTATTATTCGTGCAACTGGCCTCGTTTACGTCCGAATTTCTAACCCTGCGAGAAAGTCTGTCTGACAGAAATAATCTGGCTAAGGCGTTGAGATATCCGAAGATGTCGACGCCATTAACATAAACATAACATGCTTATTACTGTACATACATACAATACACAGTAGACAGCCGGGTATCCTGCCCTATCTATGGCAATAAACAAACTACTATAAACAAATATTAGCAACGCCCACATCGTCCGTGGCAGGAACGAGACAGACACAGTAGAAAAGGACCCGAGACACAGATAGATAACGCGTGGAAGAGATGACATGACAGGCGACATCACAGCTGCTCCGCCCCCGCGATCAACCTCTCCATCACCCCCTCGTCGTCCGCCGTGGCACGGTCCTCCGCGGCTACAATCTCCCCCACGGCCCGGATCAACCCGGCCAGTCTCCGACGCCTGATCTTCTCCTCGAGCTCCGCGCTCTTCTGCCTCGCCACGTCCAGCACGGGCTTGGGCAGGTTCGCCAGGCGCGCGACGTTGAGCCCGTAGCTGCGGTGCGCGACGCCCTCGCCGACCTCGTACAGGAAGGTGATCTCCTCGGGGTCCGTGCCGGAGCCGCCGGACTCGCGGAAGCGCATGTGGACGTTGCGCAGCTGGCGGTCGGGGAAGGAGCGCGCCATGCTGGCGAGGTGCTGGTAGTGGGTGATGAAGAGGGTGAGGCTGCGGACGGAGCGGAGCATGTGGTCGAGGACGGCCTGGGCGATGGCGACGCCGTCGTGCGTCGAGGTGCCGCGGCCCAGCTCGTCCAGGATCACCAGCGAGCGGGGGGTCGCCTGCTTCAGGATGTCGGCCGTCTCGGAGAGCTCGACCATGAAGGTTGACTCGCCCGCCAGCATGTTGTCGAAGGCGCCCATGCGCGTGAACACGGCGTCGAGCATGCCCAGCGTCGCCGACTCCGCGGGCACGTACGACCCGATCTGGCCCATGATCGCGATCAGCGCGACCTGCCGCACGTAGCTGGACTTGCCGCCCATGTTGGGGCCCGTGACGAGGAGCGCACGGGTCCCGTTGGCGCTGAGGTCGATGTCGTTGGGGACATAGCTGTCGAGGAGGAGTTGCTCGACCATCGGATGACGGCCCTGCCTGACGCAGATGCGCACGTCGTCGACGTACTGAGGCTTGACGTAGCCGGGCCGGCTGGCAATGGCGGCGAGGGAGAGGAGGCAGTCCAGGGTCGCAAGAGCCTGGATACAGTCCCGGAACGACTGGTATCTGGTCGAGATCTCCGCCAGGAAAGCCGCAAACGCCTTGTCGCAGGCAGCGGCCAACGCCTCCTTGTGCTGATCCCGCTGCCGCATCAGCTTGATGACCTCCGGCGTATGGAACCGCGAGAGCTTCTTCGTTCCGCTGATCTTGACCCAGGACGCGGGGACCCGTTTGAACTGCGACGAGTTGTTCTCGACCTCAATCAGGTACTCGATGCCGGCAACGGTGGCATACTCCACCTTATTCTTTCCCAGGATCTCCGCGGCGACAGAGAGATACTCCTGCAGATCGTGCTCGACGCTCGCGATCCCGAGTTTGTGCTCGGTGATCTCCTCCGTCTCCTCGGACTCCCGGAAGAAAGAGTACTTGTCATCGTTCTTCGCGGCGTGCATATTGATCTTGTCGAGGAAAAACACGACATCTTCGAGGATGCAGGGGAGGGACGCAATGGCGTTGTTGATCAGAGAGGACTTGAAGCCAGCATCCGCCGGAGACTTGACATCGGAGAACTCGTTCGCGATCATCTGCATCGTCTGGAGAACAGTAAGGAGCTCTGGTCGGGTGCACTGGATAATCCTCGTCAGCGCCATTTCTCACTAGATGGACAACAGGGACATGCCTTTCCGTAGTATATCCTGATCAGACTCTTCTCAAGGTCACTCTTCACCTTCCCCAGCAGCCCCTTCAGTCTCTCGACTTGAACCGTCCGATCCGAACTTGTCAGCTCCTCAACGGCATTGACTCGCTCCTCCAGAGCTGCTCGATCAAGCAAAGGCCGCCCGACCCACTTCCGGAGGAGTCTCTGTCCGAAGCGCGTCTGCGTCCGATCCAACGTCCAGAGCAGGCTGCCTTTCGTGGAGTGGTCCGTCTGATTCTGGTAGATTTCGAGGCTCGTCAATGTGTTGCCGTTGAGTAGCATATGCGACCGCGCGGAGAAGGGCTGGAAGTATTTGGTCAGGTCGAAGACATGCTCCAGGCCATACTCGGACAGGTGATGGATCATGGCAGAGAGGCAGATGGTGACTTGCTCCGGGAGGTTGAGCACCTTCTGAAGCAGATTGCTCGCCTGGACGTCCTCCGTGGTGCCCGTCGCCTTCATCTTGCCCGCGTAAAAGCTCGAGACGTGGCTGTGAGCCTCTGCGGCCGCGGTTTTCTGCCGTGGGACCCTCTCAACCCGCACCTTGTCGCCGAAGACATTCGTCTTGCTGCCGGACAGGTGCTGCACGAGCTTCTCCGTTGCCTTGGAAAGCTCTCCGACGATCAGGAACTCGCATGGCGCGATGTGAAGCAGCCGCGTCTCGATCTCGCTCCTCATAAATCCATCCTCAAAGTCGTCGTAGATGACATCACCCGTGGCCGGCTGCACGGCAACAATTCCCACATGGACCTTCTCGTCAGTAGTCCAGCCCTTGGCGTTCGTTTCTGTGATGCAGAGTAGATATCCTGTGGCGGGGGAGACACCCCCGGATGCGGCAGCAGAAGGTCCCTCCAGTCCTTCCACGTCGTCAATGTATGTTCCTTTCGTGTAGAGATTCGTGAGCTTGCGGACGAAAGGGGCGTTGCGGTTGTCCCCCGCAGCCTTGAGCGCAGCCGTCTCGATCTGTCTGACCACGCCGACCTTGTAGCCAGCAGCGACCAGGCGCTTCACATGCACATGGAGCCTGTGTACCGGTATGCTCGCAGATGCGAAGCGGTCCAGATGTGTCTCCGAAGGATCTGCATGAGAGTTAGCTGGAGCTGTCCTCCGACTCTTCAGTTCCAACTGAAAGTAAAGTGGACATACGCTCATCAAACCGTAACTTGCCCGGAATACACACGATACTCAACTCCTTCGCGGCGATCCTCGCGTCCTCGCCGAAGAACCGGAACTTGTAGCCCACCTCCACGACCAACACCGTATCCGGATGCTTGCGCTTGATCTCGATGATCTGCTTCTCCATCGGCGTGAGCTTGCTCCCGCCCTTCTTCGCCGCCGTAGCAGCTCCTCCACCCTTCCCCTTGGCCGCAGGCGCCGGCGCCGGCTCCTCATCGTCCTCTCCCTCGACGGCCTCCTCCCCGGCACCGTACGCGACATCGTTGTCGACGCCTGCTGCTCCCGCCGCCCCGATGCCGATGAGGCAGTCCGGGCCACCCAGCTTCTTGACGAACTTCTGGTGCAGCTTCTCCCGCTCCTTGCGCTGACGCTCCGTCAGCTGCTGCTCATCCCGACGGTCCTCGGCGGCGGCGGCAGCAGCAGCAGGGGAACTTGTGAACCTGAAGCGCTCGGTGCGTCCACGGCTGCTGCTGCTGGGCGGAGGAGGTGCCTGATGATCAGCCAGCACTGCTTCTTCCTCTTCTTCTTCTTTGTCTTCTATTTCTACTGCATCCTCCTCATCATCATCGCGTCGAGAAGAAGCAGAAAACCCATTAATCCGCGCCCGTTTCCGGGCCGGAGGGACGATATCTTCATCATCATCATCCTCATCATCCTCCTTCAGCTGCTGCTCATCCTCATCTCTCCTCCGAGTGCCGTTCTCTTCCTTCCCCTTCTTCTTCTCTTGCTCTTCTTCTTCTTCTTCGCTTGCAGGCCTCTTCGAAGGGGGATCCTTCTTCTCCGTCACGAACGTCGACGTTTTCTTGGCGAAGAAGCTCGAAATGGTCTGCTGCTTCCGCTTCACGGCCGGTGTGGATGCTGATGACGACCGGGAGGAGACGGGCATCTTGGCTCTCCGTAACGATGTGAACGAAAATAAGCCTAGCTAGAGAACCTCAGTTTATCGTAGTACAAGGGAGAAGACAACATAGAAAGGAAAGATCGGCTGTTTAAGCAGATGCTCTCTGGACCCGTTGCGCTCTGGAAGTCGACCGGGATCTCGGTCCCGCGAAAACGAGTTGGCGCCAGCGCTGCAGGTTTCCGTGCTGCAGCGGGCGCCTTGAGAATATAGAATATGTAGACCGAGCTCCAGAGACGCCCCAGCGTCGCACACACCTGGTCGCGGGCTTCGTCGTCGGTCTCCGCAGTCGCCTCTGGGAGCGGAGCTTGACGCGTGGGACCGACGCGCCGCGACATTTTACTGAAGTGGTCTGCTTATGTAATAAGCTGACAGCGGCTGTAGTTATACTTCCAAGTTACCATAAAAACAACCCCGAATAAAAATAATAGCGCTGTGGCACATTCACTTCCTCGAAGCTATTGCTACGCTAATGGAAAATGATAAGAACGATGAATAAGTCCCGTTACCATCATGAAGCCATGGCGTGGTGGACGCAGAACCGAACAATGTACACCAAACGAAACCGGCAAGACTGAAACGCAGCAATGTGCAAAGAAGGCTCCATGGATTAAGGGATACAGAATGCTTTTTCTTTCATCATCATGATCTGTAATGCTTCATAATCATCCATCGGACTTCAGGTCTGATGCTACAAAGACACGAAGGCACCTTTGTCTCATAACAACTTCCGAACAACAGGACTCCGGCAGAGTTAGGAGAGATCAAATAATTGATCAAACCATGGGTTTCAACCCACCTATTCAGAACTCCCATCCAAATAGAGACGTCCGACGTCATCCTGTTCTGTATCCGAAATGGTTGCGTCGGACGAAGGAGCCCTCTTGACCTTGGGAGTACTGCAGCCGGGGCTGTTGCTCGCGACGTATACCTGGCCTTGATGGACCGGTAAGCGGGAGATAGCCAAGGGATTGCATGAGTATCCGGATAGATCATTGCCACCGAAATGACCAAACTCGACGTGGTGACCCTCTCCGAAGAAATACTGCGGGGGATATGCTTCGTCCCCATACTGATGTTTTGCCCAAGAGGTCCGCCAACCCATATGAGGATCAATTCTTCCGTGACAGTTCAAAATTGGCTCGATGTTCTCCTTACCGGTTGGATAATGAGGAGCCATACCGGGGAAATTCGTCGCGTAGCCTCTGGCGGTGGATGACATGGGGCCGAAAGCCAGAGGCTCGCGCCGCTGGTAAAAGGGATGGGAGCCCGCCGATGAGCCAGACGCGGAGTTCGAGCTCCGAGGCTGGTCTTTGAGCCCCGACTTGGATTGGCGCTGCTCGTCATTGAAGACAGTAAAGCCGCCACGAGCCTTCGAGTCGGATTCACCCAGAGACAGCTTAAACTCGCCGTCATCATCGCCAAGGGACGGATAGTAGCCGTTATAGTAACCAAATGGCCGATTAGCCTCAGGGCTCTCGATAAGAGGCAAAGCCTGCCGTGACAGACCTTCAAGTGACTGGCTCTGGTCCTGGCCTTCCTTCTTCTTGGCCCTCTTCCTCTCGTGACTGCGCCGAGACACTGTGTTTGGGTCGGACTGCGAAAGTGGACCACGCTTCGGACGGACAGCACGACGCTTCGGGATGGGAGTCTCCCCCTTGAGTGGGCTGCTGTCCTCGACGTTGCCAGAGATCACGCGCTGCTTCCGCAGGATGCCTGTGGGCGAGAACACGAGCTCCGTAGGCTCAATGTCCTCAGATGCCTTTTCCATCATCTTCAGGATACTCCCGTCCTTCTTCTGGTTGCGCTTCCGCCTCATCTGCTCCGTAGCAGAATCGAAGATGTCCATCCCGGGCCACAGCACGCCCTTCAGCCTTGTCATCTCATCCACCTTTTCCTTGTCATCTTCGTTGTCATCCGCGTAGGCCCAGCTCCGGTCGTCCTCGACGAAGGGATCAGAACTCCCTCCGCTGCACAACGACCGCGGCAAAGTGCCAATTGCGGTGTCGGCTCGGTCGGACCACTTCGGGGTGGCACGAAGCAGGGATCTCGACTCGTTCTCGGAGTCGGAATCATGCTCCGCTTTCCACTGGCGAGACGCGGGCCGCGTCGGTGAAGCTGCAGACTGTGTCGGGCGAGTCTGCCAGGGCTGCACCTGACGATTCGGGGTTGTCTGCTCATTCGGGGCATTACAGCCACCCGGAAAGGAGTGTGCCGCGTTTTCGACAGCAGGGCTGACACCGTAATAGGGCTGGGAAAGCCGCGGATCGAGGAAGTCGGGCAGAGGCCCAGGCTGCTGGGCACCAGCGGTGCTGGGCGGGGCTTTGGGAGCTGCACTCTTCTTGGTGGAAGCAGAAGCAGTACCCTGAACACCGGCCTTGCCCTGGGCTTTGTTCTTCCGAGCCTCCTTCGAGGCCATCCGATCGGACAGCAACTTGGCCAGATTGTTGGCCTTGTACCATCGATCATACTCATCGAGCAGATCACCGGCCTGCGGCTCCTGATGGCTGCGAACTTGAAGTTTAAAGTAATGGGAGAGATGAGCCTTGGAGGAGACGTGGGTCAGTAAGTGCGAGACATCGCTGAACCTAGGCTGCTTGGGGCAAATGTTGCACCAAAGTGCAGCTGCATCCATCGTAGATGGATAGAACGAACAATGCACGCTGAGAACGGAAATGGAAAAACAGAGGAAGCAACAGATAAGAGATGCGGATCGTTGCTTGCAGAAGAAGAAACAGAAAGAAGACGGAGACTCTCCTCTTGCTTGATGGGGTCGAGGAGAAAGAATCGGTGAAGTTGAAGAAGCGGCGAAGAGAAAGAGACACGGCAGAGAAGGGAGCGTCCACGGCCGTCGACCTGCGGGGTTCGCGGGCAGGAAGGATGGAGGCAAAGATGGAAGGGACGGCCCGAAAAGATGCCGTCAAGCTGCACGGGGTCTCTACGCAGCGGCATGCCGGGAAGGAAACACATGCACACGATTCCGAAGTATCAGGATCAGCTTAATTGTACTAAATTGACAAGTCAAAGGATAGGGGAAAAAAGAGGCTCTGATTCCAGAGATAACAACTTCATTTGATCTACTGGTTACCTATTACCTAAGTATGTTCCACTGCGTCTTAACAGCCAATTATCAGGCCATTGTAGGCGTGGGAGAAGCGGACAGTAAGTCGCGGTGGTGATCAATCTCCTCCTGCCTTGTATCCCACGTCCATTGGAGTCAAGGGAAGCGGGTTATTAGATTGCAAGAGGTGGAGATGCAAGAAGTGGGGAGAGAGAAAGAGAGAGAGAACAAAGAGCTTCACTGGATCAAGAAAGAAACAGTCGATCTGTGTAACTAGCGTATTGCTACCTAGCTAAGCACCTTGCAGTGATCTCTTTAGGCATACAGCTGGTCACCAGTTAGCATCGTACCTGCAACGGAGGAAGACGCATGGTCACTTACTAGACAGGATCCACCTCTTTCAGGCCGTCGAATCCCAGCAGGCTTAAGCCCGCGATACCAAACACTGTGTGGAACACATCAACCATGTTACCAGGCCGATCGGCAATTCCTCCAGATTCAGGATCCTGGCAGCGCAGGATGAAGGCCGCAAGCTTGTCGCGGTCGATCCAATGGAGTCTTCCGATCATGGCCAAGCTGGCGGCAGCCCACCAGCTGTAACAGACATCCTCGAGCTTCTCGGGACGTCCGTTCAGACCACCGTTGTCCAGCTGTCTTTCACTCAGCCAGCCGCCAAGGCGGTCCTTGTCAACCAGATCTAAGCGCCCGGCAATCGCCAGTGCCCCGACGCAGGTTAAAACCTGCCCCGCGTGGGACTCGGCCCCCGGACGGACCCCGTACCCGCCGTCCAGGTTCGCGCAAGCCTGGACGTAGGAGACGGCTTTTGGCACGTCGACCAGATCGAGGAGGCCGAGCAGCGACAACGCAAGCAACGCGCCGTAGAGGAAACGAGTATCCGTCTCGCCCCATTCATCCCCCTTGAACGTGCCTGTCTCACGATCCTGCAGACCTGCGATGACTGCTATGCTTAGCACGGTCGTCATCCCGACACCACGTCCGAGGGCATATCATACAGGCTCCGACCTTCTCCTTCCCGCCCCGACCTCGCTTCTCCAGCTCGTCCACGGCGTCGAGAGTGACCAGGATCTGAACAGCCGACACGGTGTACAGCATGTGTGCATCGTGGCCGGGAGCGGCCCCGAAGCCGCCATTGTCCTGCTGGCAGGCGAGAACAAAGTCGATGACCCCGTCGCGGGGCAGAGCCTCCGGGTGGTTCATGAGATGCAAGGCGGTCAACCCCCAGTAGACTCCGTTGAGCCGCAGGTGCTCCGTCAGCCAGTACTCCAGCTCATCTTTCCGCTACCACCGTTCGTCAACCACCTTCCTTGGCGGACAGAAGATGGGTCAGGAAAACGCACTGTGTCTAGGCTCTTGATGTAGTCGACGTGTTTCTCCACGTAGAGCTTCTGGTCCGAGGTGCCCCCGACACCCCTGCCAGGCCCCGACACCAGAGACATTTTTCGGGCACGGATCACGGGAGCTGGGAACGGATGTCACCGGGAGAGGGGCAGAGAGGGTGCTGTCAGCGCGATCAGTCGTCAGGATAAAAAAAGCTCAACGCGATCTGGTCCATCTACGGACGATGCGGAGAGCGGAACATGATCGTCACGACTCTGCAAAGGTGGTGGATCGGCAGTCGGCCGTCTGCACGTTGTGCTGGCTCCTGCAGGTGTGCTGATCCTGGCAGGGCTCGAGGAGGGAATTTTTTTAGCGGGCGCTGTGTGGGTGGGAAAAAGCAAGGTGCGGGCAGCACGTGCTCACGAGAGAGCCAAGAAGGGCGTCGCGAGGGTCAGCGAGGTCGGACTCGTGCCTCAGGTTGCCAACGTCGCCGGGCGCTGACTGGCTGCCGGCCGTCCAGCCAAGAAGGGTCATGTTTCAGCCTGCGGTGGGGGGCGGCGCTGCGCTGGTTTCTGTCGCAGACGACACCGCCCGTCGCAGCCCCTGGAGGGCGCCGGACGCGCGTGCCTGGCTGCCCCTGGGTCCCTGCTCTAAGATCGAGGACATTCGATGCCCAGGTCTGGATTCTGGAACAGGGAGATTCGAGAATCCATCGCCTCGTCCATCCCTTCCTCAGCGAAGGGACGATGTGCAGCACCGCTCGCCCACGTGTTGGGGGCGCCCGTGGCTGCGACTCATCCAGCGTACCGGCTCTGCCGTGGGGTTGTCTGCATCGCACAGCCAGACACCTTGTTGTGCACCCTGGTCCCTGGACGGCGGACGGAGTAGCGTGAGGAGGGGACATGCAGAGAGCCCTGGAGATGGCGTTCGACTCGTTGGACTTGGCTGTGGACAATATATAGGAGGTAATGAGGGGGCTTTCCCTTTTGGGCCGGATTGCTCGTACAGTGGTAGACGCCGTATCACGGCGATCAGCTGCGAACCACGGTTCCATCTGGTGGTGGAAGGGTCGAGCAGGCGTGACGACAGAACAGAGCCTGGAAGCGTGAGGGGCGTGGGAGATACGGAGCTTCCGTCCCGAGCACGGGGCACCACAGAGTCGTGTGCTGGAGATGGCACCACTGGACCTGGCATTGCTCCATCGCCCGTACTAGAGGCTTGCACACCGCATACGATGTCTTAGGATGGTCGAACACTAGGTCCCTCGTTAGCCAGCACAGAGTCAATGAAATAATAATAATAATAATAATAACAATAATAATAATAACAATAACCGTCGCACGCTGGCCTCTCCCACCGTATCTTGCTCGGGACTGTATATCATCTGCCACTACTGGCCGTCACCGCTCCACGGTGGACCCTCCGATCTCTCGGTGTATGCAATAGCCATCCTCCCCCCTCGAGAAACGCAGAGCGCCGCAGAAACACGCCCATCTCGCCCTTTGGGTAAAGCGCGTCGTCCGCGGCCTTCTCCTCGATTCCAAATCGGATCTGATCTACGGTTCCGAACAGGCATGGCGCCCCCGTAGCTCGCGACATCTGACGGGTTGTGTCTGTGTGTCGCCAGCGTCCCTCTCCGCCCGGAGCCCAACTCAGGCCTCCCCACCGTTTGTTCCCCTTAAAACGGACGCCTCTTAGCTTGACACACAGCCGCGCCTGCATAGCGCTACCCAGGAGGAACGCATCGTCGCTGCGAGTGTCGAGTCTGACTGGTCTCGAAGCGTTCGCTCCTCTCCTGCCTGCCGCCCGTTTTGGGGAGATACCACGCCAGAGCACACCAGCACAGTCCTTGCTCGACCCTTCATTGCCCACTAACAGTAGGCCGTTTATCGGACTCCTCAACCTCCTGTGCGCTCCTCCGCAATCTCATTATTGCCGCTCCCTGTCCCCCCTTCTCCCCCCCGACCGAGTCTCAGTGTGTGCAGTGCCTTCGCGGTGCGGTGGTTTTCCGCTGACCTGGCGCCTGGCGGACTGGGTGAATAGAGAGATCGAAATAACGGAGATTGGAGAGGAGAGTCGCGAGTAGGACGGAAGGAGGGAAGCGTATCGAAGAATACCATGCCGGACACAGCGTGGTGAGTGTTGTGGTGCTTCGTGTCCTCCATCACAACCACATCCCCCAAGGCGAGCCGGGTCTTCATTGTTCTGCGGGACAATTCACAGCAAGGAGCCCTGCGTGAACCCGAGGGTTGACAGTACAAAGGGTGATTGACAACAATAATGTACTCTTGGTTAATTGTTGGAAAACACTCATGTTATTTATTATTATTATTGAGCCCCTTTGCTATTTATGAAACCCCTGCCCTGCCTTGCATCTCCGCATCGTCTGCCCCCCCTGGTCGCCCGCAGCCTGCTTGTGCTCCCACGACGTTCTCGTCCTGCCTGACACTCGCGGCTGTGTCACCTATTCTCTTCTGACCGATCACATCTTTCAGATCGAATCCTCCGAAATCTTTCGCAATCCACGTTGGTCGCTTGAGCGGTCATCCCTCACCAGCCACTTGCAGTGGCCGAACCCTCCCATCTCTCCAAAAGGTCTGCAGACCCTTGAGGTTGGGTGAGGTCTCAGTGACAGTTTTACTGAGAGATCTCGCTGCATAGTGAGAGGCCCACACGGTTGGCCCGTTCTGCAGTTGGCTGTTGAATGAAAGGTACGAGTTCATCAAGTGTTGCTGCACATGGCTGGACTGTCTCTTGGACTTGGACTGGGCCAATTGCGGGACTACAGCTCTGTTCCGTTGCTCTATCTCCTTCGTCTATCCAGCAGTGACATTGACCATACTTCCTCAGAGCAGCTCGGTCCGGAACGTGTCGAACTCGTGTGACCTCGGGCTACGACTCCCACCTATCTCCCATTCCTATCGCAACCTACTACATCCACCCGCCCCGCAGCCGGAGTCTCCTCCAAGATGCCACCCACCAGACACTCGATTGTTCCCAACCTGAACTTGAGTGCTGCCTTTGACAAGGCCGGGAAGAACAACGCATCTCCACTGACCCCGGGCGCGACGAGCTCGGAAGGGCAGAGCTCCCTGACCCCCCACTCTCCCAAGTCGTCTCCCAGTTCCCCATTGACGAAAGGGACCACGATCCGACCTGTCACGCAGCAATCGAATATCAGACCCGATGAATCTCCGAACCCCCCTCTAACACCGAGTCTCACTGCGATTCCGCAATATCCTCCCTCCCCCAAGGATTCTCCGAAACACAGCCGTGACGCTTCGCGATCGTTCTTCTTGAACCTGAAAGCGTCCAAGTCTTCGCACAGGATCCACACGTCAGATGGCTTGGGTACCTCGGGAGACAACAAAAGCCGTAGCAGCTCAAAGGATCGAAGCATATATGGCTCGAGGAGTCACGGCTCGACCCCGGATCTTCTATCGTCCACTACTGACCTTTCGGAACGGAAAAAGAGTGAGAGGTTTCGCCCCTACTGTGTAGCTTTGCAAGTCGTGCTTACTGGCTTCTGTTAGGCGAAGATTCGGAGGATCGGAGTGCGGAACAGGACAGTAAAAAGGCCGCCCTGGAGCCTGACCAGGCCCGCGCCGTCACTGCCAAGAAGAGCAAGCCTCGGTTCCCCAACTTCCTGACGCGATCACGGTCCGTAAAAGTGGATGAATCCTGCAGGCCAACTTTGATTCGGCGCCCGACAACCGGACTGTCGAAGGTAGAAGAGAATACCAAGCAAGAAGCCGAGGGGCCTCCGAAGACCGCTCCCTCAAATCAGGATCGGGCTGTGAAGGAGGGTGGAAACGCCATTGTCCGTAACCGCTCTGCCGATCGTCCTACCGAGAATGGAGGCGCTGCCGGCAGAAAAGAGAAGACATACGGCCCGGCACTGGTGGCTTCCGCTTCTCTGAGTCAGGTTTCCGAGGCTTCGGCTGCCCTGTTCAACAACATCAAGCAGTCTTCGACCGAGGCCGCGGACCGCATTGGCAAGGCGGGTAAAGGTCTCTTCGGGAAGATCACGAGGAGTGGCAGCACCAACGAGCGCGAACCGGTCACCGACGACAACTACGTGTGCTCCGTCATCAATCTTCCGCTCATCGAGCAGACGCGACGCACCAGAATATCAAAACGCTTGGAAGACTGCAAGGACAAGACGGAGTTTTGGATGCCCGCCCTGCCCTATCGCTGCATTGAGTAAGTCTACCTGTCGATTTACCTGTTCCAAAAGGAGTATTGTTGCTGACAAGGCACCAGCTACCTGAACTTCAGGGGGTGTGAGGAGGAAGGTCTTTACCGCGTCCCCGGAAGCGGCAAGGAAGTCAAACATTGGCAGCGGCGATTTGACACTGGTAGGTCTATCACTTTTTACATCGAAAGCGATTCTCCGGCTTACTGGAGCTTTGCAGAGCTTGACATCAACCTCTTCGACGAGCCCGACCTTTACGATATCAATACGATCGGCTCCATGTTCAAGGCGTGGCTGCGTGAATTACCCGACGAACTCTTCCCCAAGGAGACGCAAGCTAGGATCGCTGCGGAGTGTGAGGGCGCAACTACGGTCCCGCAGATGCTGAAAGATGAGCTCTCGAAGCTTCCCCCGTACAATTACTATCTCCTCTTCGCGATCACATGCCATCTGAACCTTCTCCACTCGTATGTAGATCAGAACAAAATGGACTACCGCAATCTCTGCATCTGCTTCCAGCCTTGCATGAAAATCGACGGCTTCTGCTTCCAGTTCCTCGTCTGCGATTGGAAGAACTGCTGGCAGGGATGCTGGACCGAGAAGGAGTGGCTCAAGAAGGAGATGGAGGCCGAACAGGCGTTGGCACACAGCTCGGCTTTCAATGACCGGGCCATCTCGTCTTCCAGCAGCAGTGAACCTGGCCGGCCCGACGAGGCCTCTCGCCGACCAGAAAGCCGAAAGGGGCGCAAGAAGCCTCCCAAGAAGCTCGAGAGCAGCCAGACGAGTAGCAGCCATACGAGGACTCCTTCTCAGCTTCCGGAGCTTGGCCCCCCACTCTCGCCGATCAAGATCTAGTCCACTACTGGGCTTGGTGCTTGGCGTCAGACCTCAGCCTTACAGTCCCCTTGGGCTTGTTTGCACCATCGGCAAACATATTTCTTCCACATGACCATTATTATTCGAGTTGTGCTGGACTTCTTGTCCATTAAGCTCAGTTTAAACCTTTTAATGGTCCTTTCATCTCCATTCCAGATCTACATTTTCTGATCTCCGGATCGATCTGTGGATAGACGCAGCCTGCGCTTGCATTCGGTTTCCTATCGGTTGAATAACCTTCATCACACCCTTTCAGGTTCCTCGTCTCCTCCTGGCTTATTCCCCTCCCGGTCATATGGGTTTCATGCTCTTTTGAACGTACACATTCTCTCCGATCTACATGTCCGGGTTTGAAACTCGCTTTGCAGTTCCTACTTCATTTCGTATGTTTTTTGTCTCCTTTTGCTGTCTACCTTCTGCTTGTTGGCTCTCACGACCCTTGCAATCTTTGGAACGTCTGTGCACTGGGCATGTTTGGCGTCAAGGTCCTCTGTCTTCTATTCAGTTTCATTCCATGTGTTTCTGCACCATGCTCTTTTTTTCTTCTTTGCATCGCTCGCGGATTTTGGCAGCGCTCCATCATCCTTGTGTCCTGCCCTTTTGTCCCGCTCTCGATACATATGTTCTTCTTCTACCCTTGAGTTTACAGTTCCGAATCTAGTCCCAGGCTCGGGACAGCTTGGAACTTTTCTTTCCACCGAGGGAGCTCCTCGTGCTGACATTTTTCCCGCGCGGGACAGTCCGCTGCAGTGTACGATAGATAACAGATCAGACCAATCAAGCAGTCATTGGGACGGTCGTTTTCCGCCGCTGGAAAGTAGTTTGTCCAGGAGACAGTAGAAAGAGCACTTTTATTCGGCGGACTGCAGTGTGCAGGCGCCGCGCAAGTCGTGACGGGTCCGTAAACCGAATGGGGCATGAAATTTTACATCCCTCCACAACTGTACAGCCTCCAAAATAAAAAAAAAAAGCGACCAGACTCCAAATCCAACGCCTCGAAATAATAATAAAGAAGAGCCCGGATCCCTGTAAAAAATAAGGAAAAAACCACCGCTGGAACCTCAAAATTATCCACCTCCCTAATAACTCTCCAGCCCCGCCAAGCGCGTCGTCTTTTTTATCCTCCTCCAGCAGCAGCCTTCCTCGCCCTCCTCTCATTCGCCCTCATCTTCCTCTCGTTCCTCTTGATCCTCGCCTTGCGCTCAGACCGGGACAGTCCCCGGATCGACCTGCCCTCGGCGATCAGCTCCTCCTCCTTCTTCCACTGCTTCTCATCGACCTCGACCAGCCAGTCGTCCTCGCCGGCCTTATTCTTCCCCTTGTAGCCCCAGCGCGGCACCCATTCGCCCTTCTCCTCGTCGTACACGAGCTTCTTGCGCCGCTCCTTGTCCGCCAGCGCGGCTCCCGGCTTGTGGCTGTACTTGCCGATGCCCTTCTTGCGCGCGAACAGCTCCCACTTGGTCGGCGGCTTGGGCTTGGGCAGCGGCTTGTGCCGCGGGAGCAGGGTGGTCTTGGGCGGGAGCGTGAGCAGCACGCCGTCCTTGGCCGAGGAGGTGATGGGGCAGGTGGTCAGGAGCTGGTTGAGGAGGCACTGGGCGCCGTCGCGCGCGGTGGCTTTCAGCGCGTCGTTGAGCGGCACCGAGGGCGGCAGCTCGAGCGGGTTGGGGTCCTGCGCGAGGAGGTAGCCCAGGTCGAAGGTGTAGGGGGACGGTTTGGAGACCGTCACGGGGCTGTCGATTTCCATCATGTCAGTAATTTTTTGTATTCATCTCTATAATTTATATAAAACAAGCACATGACTGCGCGTGGGAGGAGCACTCACAGTCGTTCTGGCTTGGGCTTTGAAGCAGCAGCCTCTGCTGCCGGCGCAGTTTCTGCCGTCTCGGCGGTGGACATGGCTGCGACTGCAACTCGCGATTTTAGAGACGTTGCGAGTTGTGTTGTGCAGGTGCAGCGTGAGATGCTATACCGATAGCATCTACAAAAAAAAAGTTGGGCGGTTTGGGAACTTTTTGCAACGCCGCCCTAAGCAGCGGGCCGGGGCTCGCTAAAGGCGGCGCGGCGGCCTTTCCCGCCCGGGACGCAGGAAAGGAATCTTTTGCTCGTCGACCTCCTCCGTCTCGCTCGAGCCGAAAAGCGATATCACGACCAGCTGCACAGCAGTCCCATTGACCGTCCCCTGCTGGCCCAGCAGCCCCGCTGTCTCCCCAGCAAGATGGTCTCCCCTTTCTGCTGGAGCTGCCTCTCGAGGCTCCGTCCCACGCCTCGAGCCCTGCTGCTGCCCCCGCCGTCGTCCGGGGTGCCGCGGACGGCGGCGGCGTGCTTCCACACGTCCACGCCGCGGTATATGAATCCGATGATGAAGAAGAAGTCCAATGCCGAGCCGCCCAAGTACCGAGAGGCCAAGTCGGCCCGGATGAAGAAGAAGAAGCCGATCGAGAAGCCCAAGCCGCCGGCCGTCGGAGAGAGGAAGGCCCTGCGCAAGCGCATCGTCCTCAGCAACCCCAACGCCCTCGAGGTTCCCGGCATGCAGGACCTGTCGGTCGAGACCATGGTCGACTGGCGACTCCGCGGCTCCGTCGTCGGGCTCCCCGTGCCCATGCTGGATCAATTGCGAGCGGTCCAGGCGTTCAAACCCCACCAGGGCTGGTCGATATTCCGCCGGCCGGGAACCGTCATGAGACGGGAGACGCTGGAGATTGGCAGGTTGTTCGAGCGAATTGACAGTGACGGCCCCGAAAAGGGGAAGGTGTTCAAGCGGATCATCACCGGCATGAGGGGGACCGGAAAGAGCGTGCACCTGCTGCAGGCGATGGCGATGGGGTTCCTTAGGAAATGGGTCGTCATCACCGTGCCCGAGAGTAAGTCAACCTCTTACTGCTATTCTCTTCTCACCGGTTGCCCTAGTTTTAACCTGAGTGCTGGTGTATAGCGCAAGATCTCGTCATTGCACACACTGCCTATGCTCCTCTGCCCGGTACCCAGCCCACCCAGTACGTCCAGAACAATGCGACAGCCGACCTGCTGAACCGGACCGTCACGGCCAACAAGGACGTTCTCTCCGGCCTGCACATCTCCCAGAACCACCCGGCCCTGAAGTCGTCTCTGCACCCCAACATGACGCTGGAGGAGCTGGCCAGGCTGGGTGTCGAGGACCCGTCCATCTCGTGGCCCGTCTTCCAGGCGCTGTGGGCTGAACTCACCGCAACCGCGCCGGCGATCAACGAGCAGCAGTTCAAGCCCCGCCCGCCCATGGTCATCACCGTGGACGGCCTGGCGCACTGGATGATGGACTCCAAGTACCGCAGCGCGGAGTTCAAGCCCATCCACGCCCATGATCTCGTGTTCGTGAAGCACTTCCTCTCCCTTCTCCGGCCCGGCGGCGCCCAGCCGACGCTGCCCAACGGCGGTCTGCTGCTGTACTCCACCTCCGCATCGAACAACCCCACCGTCTACACCTTCAACGTCGCCCTCAAGCAGATGGAGGCCCGCCAGGCCGGCGTGGACCCGTCGTCCCCGGACTTCCCGCGTCCAGACCCGTACGCGGCCGTGGACCAGCGCGTGCTCGAGCTCTTCGACGGCGCGAAGCCGACCTCGCCCAAGGAGGGCGCGCTCGAGCTGCAGACCCTGGGCGGGCTCACCCGGGAGGAGGCCCGGGGCTTCATGGAGTACTTCGCCCTCAGCGGCATCCTGCGCGAGCGGGTGACGGAGGAATGGGTCGGCGAGAAGTGGAGCCTGGCCGGCGGAGGCATCATCGGCGAGCTGGAGAAGATGGGCCGGAGGTTGCGCGTGATGAACTAGATGACTACCCTGGGATCTTGAAGTCCCGACTTCGTCTGGAGTTTTAAACCTTTCCTGTCTTGTTTCTTCCCCTTTTTTGTTTGATGCACTCCTGTTTCTTACGGTGTGGACGGTTGACGCTGAGCCTTTGGACGTGGTCACGTGTACTTTACTGGCTCTGTCGTTATCTGCTGTGTATGTGTACGCATAGATGGAATCTCGAAAATATATGATTGTCTAACTCTCTTGCACATTGTCACTGACTGGGACTTGTGAATTCCTTATTTTATACATGTTTCGCATGATGTACTTGTTCATGGATCGTTGCGTTCGTTTCGCTATATCCATTCACTGTCACTCTACCGAGACATGAGACACTCACTTCTTCTTCGGCCGGATCGCCTTGGGCCCCTCGACATAGTCGTAGTGCCCCGTGACGTTCATCAAGAAGACATGCTCCGGCCCGGCCTGCTGCGGCACCTGGCCGCGGAAGAGGAAGTTGAGGGGGAAGCCCAGGTCAAAGGGATACGCGGCCTCGATCTCGGCGACGTCCTCGTCGGAGAGCTCGAGGCCCAGCGCCTCGATGTTGCCGCGCAGGTGCTCGACCTTGCGCCCGCCGACGATGGGCACGACGTACGGCGCCTTGCGCGCGACGTACGCCAGCGCGACGCTGGTGATGGGCACGCCGTCGCCGTGGCGGGCCGCGACGCGCTCGAGTGCCCTCGACACGGCAATGTCCGCGTCCGACGGCGGCGCCATCTTGCGCCCCGGGTTGTGCCCCGTCCGCTCGATCTCGGCGCGCTGCGCCTCCGTCTTGAAGTTGCCGCCGCCCAGCGCCCCCCACGGGCAGAGGCCCATCCCCTCCGCCTGGCACATGGGCAGGATCTCGCGCTCGAAGTCGCGCACCGCCGCCGACCAGCGGCCCTGGTACACGGAGAAGGGGCGGAGGCCGTGGTCGCGGGCGTCTGTCGTCAGTCAGTCGTTGTCCGATAAGGGGGGGGAATAAGGGAAAGGGGGGGAACATACATTGGTTCGCCTTGCTCACGATCCAGGCCGGGGTGTCGCTGACGCCGAGATACAGCACCTTGCCCGCCACCACCAGCTGGTTGAGCGACTGCATCACCTCCTCGACCGAGGTGCTAAAGTCCCACCAGTGGACGTACAGCTATCACCATCCTGCGTTAGCATGCTCTTCTATCATTCTCTCCACAGCCAGCACCACATGTGGAGCCCAACACGGAGATCCCCCAGACACAAAAACAAAACAAAACAAAACCAGCCAGGTGAGGAGGAGGAGGAGGAGGAGGAGGAGGAGGAAACGCACCAGATCGATATAATCCGTCCGCAGCTTCCGCAGGCTCGCCTCGACCGACACGCGCAGGCTCTTGGCGTTGTTGCCCACAAAGTTGGACTGGATCTCCGCGTCCCGGCGGTGCGTGCGGAAGCCCGTCGTGTACTTGGTCGCCAGCACGATCTGGTCGCGCACCCCGCGCGTCTCCATCCACTCGCCGATCCACTGCTCGGACTCTTCGTTCTGGTAGTTGCTGGCTCTGTTTTCAGTCAGCATCAGCGTTAGCTGAGTGTATATATATATATATATATATATATGTATGTATGTATGTATGTATGTATGTGTGTGTGTGTGTGTGTAATGGGGAGGGGGAGGGAGGGGGGGATACATACGTATCGATAAAGTTCCCCCCGTTCTCGTAGAAGTAGTCCAGGATCTCGAACGCCGTCTTCTTGTCGCACTCGCCGAGGAAGTCCTTCCTGTTGGAGCCAGCCTGTCAGCACAATCCGCCCGGATCCATTATTGGCGACGTGTTCGTCGCCACCGCAGGCGCTGCTCACCATGCATCCCCAAAGTTCATCGTGCCCAGACACAGCGGGCTGACCTTGACGGCCGCCGAGGGCGCCAGGGGCCGGTGCCGGCCCAGCAGGGTCTTAGGCTCGGGGGGGATCTGGAAGAGGGACATCTTGTCTTGTCTTGTAAGTGTTTTTGAACTTGATGGAATTGATTGATCTAGTAGAAGTAGTGGTGGTGGTAGTTCTATCAATGAGGTGAGGGAGGAATGTATGTACTGTACAGCGTACGACTAAGTAGTACTGTACACGTACAGCTACCGGAGAAACTTCCGGTCTGAGAAGAAAGGAGCAGGACAGGTCACGGCGACGTATATATACCTTCCAAGTTCCTACGTGGTATATATAGGTACCTACCTACCTAGGTGGATAGCTCCACCTCGATTACATACATCGTTACATGGAGCACTCCGCGGTTAGGTACAGTACTGAACTCCAAGCCCCACACGCAGCGGATTGGAACGTGACGGAATCAGAATTATCATGGAGAGCGGAACCAAGTTACAGGCTTTCCAGCCGTTTTAGGAGAAGCTGTCGACTACTCTACCCTGACTCCGGCCGATCCGAACCGAACCGGGCGAAGGTGACAGGTGACTGTGACCTCATGGCATGGCTGTGATTATTAATAATTAAGCGCCCGTTCCAGGGCGGGGATTCGGGGAATATCCACATTGCGGAGACATTCGTATCGTCGGACGAAATGGTAACTGGCTATATGCAGATTGCTTACGGAGTACAGGACCCATGATGGCGGGGTCTTACATCGGCGGGCGTTAGAGATGCTTATCTCCGTTAAGTCCGTGGCACGTGTTTGGCGTGGTATGGCCATGGTTTGGTTCAGCCGTTCCTGTTCTTGAGGAGCGTGATGGCCATCATTCTGAGCAGGTGTCCTTACCGTTATGGAGTGCTCCCATCAGAAGATGGGGGAACGTTTGTTTTGTTACGAGTCCGCCCATGCTAGGCTGGATGGCTACACAGATGCACAAACGCAGTGGATGTACGGAGATCGAGGTCAGCACCTTATTTGGAACGACGCGATCTAGTTGGTGGACGGGATGTTCGATCTTGGCATCCTGCCGTACGACTATCAATCAAAAAAAAACTCCATGATTATTGGATTGGATTTGGCTTGCAGACGAACGCTAGTGATATCATATCATATTATGCATACCCCGGAGATGACACCTCCAAAAACTGAAATGCATAAAAAATGAAACGGAAAAATGACCGTCGGAAGACTGCTGACAATTTCTTGCAAAGGTACTGTACATTGAATACTCGAATGAATGGATGAATGAATGCATCAACAATCGACGGTTTTGATTTTCACATTCTTGCTCATGCCCTTCTTCTTCTTCTTCTTCTTCCTCTTCTTCTTGCGCTTCTTCCTTCTTGCTTCTCCTTCGGTTTCTGATGCTTGGTTTTCTTCTTCCCGGCCCTGTTCGGGCTGTTGCTCTCGCTGCTGCTCCTGCTCAGTCCGTGCCGTCCGCTTTCTCTTCCATGTAATATCTACGGCCTCCTCGGGCCCAACGGGTCTCCAGCACGGTGGTGGCGGCCGGTCGACGACTTTGAATCTCACCCTGGTGGTCGGTGGTCTGCTGGCTCTTGCTTCGTCGTCGTCGTCGTCTTCACTTTCACTTCCATCCTCATCTTCGTCGTCAGAGACCCGGGCTCGCCTCGCTGCATTCGCTCGTCTAGCGGGCGGCTCGCTGTCGTCCTCACTTTCGTCCTCGTCCTCGACCACTCGTGCTCTCTTTCGTTTGGTTGCTTTCCCGGTGGGCCTGGTCTCCGGTGCTTTTCCTTTCGTCTGTTTCGTTCCAGTCTGACCCTTAGCCCCCTTCGCTATCCTGACAGATGACGCCCTCTTGCTGGCTCCCTGCTCTGGTTCTTCCGACGTCATTTCACCGTCCCCGCTCGCATCGCTGTCTCTCTGGGAAGACTCCAGTGAAGCGGTAAAGTAGTCTGGTTCGTCATAGTCGACCGAGGCCCTGCGGGGAGCTCTTTCTGCACACAATGTGCAGTCGCAGTCCCGCCCCAGCAGCCGCAGTGCGGTGTCGCCCGACATCTGTCCATCGCGGTATGCGATGCGGATCTCTTCGCCTCGCGCTATGGGTCTGCTCGCCCATACGACAATGCGGTTGGGGATGGCCCTGTCGAAGCCCCAGTCCGCGTTGTTGTGAGGGCGGCAAGTGTGGTTGAACATGGCGAACCCCGGGAAGAGGTACAGGGCGCGGAACGACGGGTCGTGGGAGCTCAGAATGTCTTGGTTTTTGCTCAACATCTCGATCTGCGTCTGTGAGGTTTCGATGAGCTTGTTGCGGGTGTCGTCGATGCGATCGCCGTCTCCTCGACGATGCTCGTCCCACGGCACGACGCTGAGGAGCAGCTTTCTCAGGACCGTCTGGATGACCCACGTGTCGAATGTCAGGTCGCGGAAGATGTCGACCCCCAGACGGAGCAGGATGTCGAACGGAACCTTGATATTGGCGGCGAGCGTGAAGGGAAACCGGTCTTGAGCCCACTGCTCCTCGCCCGGTAGCGGGAGCAGTTCGTCGATCTCGTGCGCGAGCAGGTTGGGGTTCCCACTGCGCTCCCGCCTGAGCAGCGTGATGTCGAACACCTCCCGGAGGAGCAGGCTCAGAAGCGTGCCGTGCGCTTCGTTGTTATGTGTGAGATGCGTCGGCCCTCTCTCCGTCCCGGTACGGTGCTTGTTCCAGTTTGGCCGCATCGCATCGTGCAGCCATTTCCAATTTCTCCCGCAGGCACGGAAGTGATACAGCTCCCGTGCGATCTGCAGACACGTCTTCCTCCCTTCCCTCCCGGAGTTCTCCACGTTTTCGGGATCTTCAGGGCAGAAGAAGATCGGTTCGTCTGTATCGAGCGCGCAGGCACATGCGTCTGCACGTTCTCCGTTGATTACTGCCTCTTTCTCGGCTTGGCCTCTGCTGCGAATGACATCGTCGAGGTCGACTCTGACTGGCCTATGGCAATTTTCGCACCGTCTGGGCTTGCTCTTATTGTTTCCCTGGACGTCCCTCAGTCTGCTGATGTTGAGATGGCCCCTGATGGAAGGCTCGTCTGCGTAGATGATCTTTCCTGGCCGGATATCCACTGTCGCATACACGGCGAGTTCGTCCGTCGTTCCGTCTTTCCGTCTCACCTCGCACCGCTTCCACGGGAGTTGACTGTCTCCGACCAGTTCGCGGTTGAGCTTCTCCAGGAACGGCTCACTTGTCCGGTCCACGTCCCTGGCGCTGTAGGGGTATGGTCTCCCGCTGATGCTTCCCGCTTGCCTCTCATAGAAGAAGAGCAATCCGTCGCTGGCCTGCGCCGTGCGCGCAAAATGGACAAAATCCTTCGTTTCTTCCCGCCGCTTTTGGAACGCTGTCTTATCGCGGTATGGCATTTGCAGCCTCTGCGTCAGGTATTCTTCCATGTGCTCGTAGTCTGACCAGCACTGCAGGGCTTTGAGACTGAGGCTGATGATGTTGTGCAGTATCTTCCGGAGAATCGGGATGAAGTAGTTGACCCCGTTGGGCTCGCGCAGTCTGGGGACAGCAGGCGAACGCTTCCCGTGCGTCGGCGGGATCAGCAGCAAATGCTGCTCGATGGCGTGCCAGATCCGGGCATACAGCCCGGGCTGGCGATTCCTGTCGTGAGGGTTGGCCAGGACCTCGCAGAGAAGTTGCGCCCGGTGGGCGTCTCCGAGCGCCAGATCGAGATATCCCATCTGGTAGAAGAGATAGGCCCGGCTTACCCAGTACGTGGGGTTATACGGGCTCAGCGAGATAGCCCAGGTGTACATGTCGAGCGGCGTGAAGCGTTTATGCCGCGCGACCTTCAGCATGTAGTCATTCTTTCCCCGTTGGATGCCCCAGGGGGATAGGTCGGTCCGTGGCAGAAGGCTGCCTTTGTCTTCGTCTGCCTCGGCTGCCTCGTCTGCGACTTGCTGCTGCTGCTGCTGCTGTCGTTCCTCTCGCCGTGCCCGCAGCTCGTAGTCGTAGAGTCGTCTACGAAGGTCCGCCGACTTGCCTGTTTTGTCGAGTCCGCGTTTCTCCAGCTCCTCTTGCAGCCTGAAGACTGTCCAGTATCGCGCTGTCAGGACATTATACCCCTCGATCAGAACGATATCACTGTCGTCCTCCTCGTCTTCTCCACCGCCATCGTTCTGCTGGCCGCCATCGTCTTGCTGACCATCATCATCATCCTCCTCAATCCCAAAGATCTCCTCATACGACCAACCCCGCCACGTCCTCCCATCCTCCGCAAGCCTCATCTGCGCGTGCTCGTCCCAGTCCTCCTCCGTCTTCGGGCGCCCGTGCGTGCGCAGCAGGTGCTCGTAGACATTCTGCCCCAGCCACTCCATGTCGCGGCTGTTCGCCTCGATCGCCGTGTCCGGACGCGGGTACGGGTGTTCCCCGGCGTGCATGTTCGCGTCCTCCGAGAGGATGGAATCGGGCAGGGACCACAGACGGTAGGCGAGCCTGGCCTCGTCGGGGGTCACGAACGGGCCCCATTCCACCTCGTCGAAGAGGTCCGGTCGGTCGGGGAACGCGGGCGGGTGGATGGTGTCGTCGGGCGGTTTCTGGCGCCAGACGTCTTCGGGTCGGCGGGGTAGCATTTGTTTTTTCCTTTCTCACGCTCGTAGGATGGGATGTTCTTCTTCGATCTTCCTTCCTAGATATGTATGACATGTATGCTGAGAGCAAATTATGTTCGTTTGTCGTCAAATCAACGAATAAATCAATACTACACGCAAGGAAAAGAAAAGAAAAATCCGTGAAAAAAGCAATCCACGAGCAAGAGGACAAGTTCTCGGTCTATTGAGGGAGGAGAAAGGGGGGGCGAATGCAATCGATTGAAAAGGAGCAGAATCTCCTTACAACGACACTTGCGGAGACCCCTTTCTGATCCACATAAAAAAGGAAAAAAAAAAAGGAACTGGAATAAATAGCGACAAAGACATTCCATCTGAATGAATGGAATATAAACGGCAAAAGAAACAACGAATAAGCAGAACAGAATAAGTAACAATAGCAGCCCCTTCGCTCATATTTGGTGAACTGAGTAAGTACACTTAATTAATGCCCGTCTCAAATAGAGGAAATACCAGAGCTGAATATAGTATACATGTGCTGAGCAGATTGAAGCTGAATGCGGTAGGAAGTAGGGAGTAAGTTGTAAATTTGAAACGCGCCCGTGGGTAGAGCTGTCAAAGATTCTTTGTCGACCGTTTCTTTGAGCCGGGAATAGGATAGAATAGATGTGCTGTATTTAGGGCATTTCTTAAATGTCAATGGATTCCGATTTACCTGCTTTCTCTGTGTTTTATGTTGATTTTGAGAGGATGTGGCTATTTCTGGAAGCTGGAGACAAAGAATGTGCCAATGGGATGAAGGAAGGATGATGCTACTTGAGTAGATAGAAGGTATTGCTCTGTCCTGTCCGTCGGTGATCCCGCTCGATCTATCTGGGATTCGTAGCTGGATTATTTATGAAATGTTGAAATAGAATGGCTCTGTCTTTTTCTCCTTCTTTCCTTTCATCGGTAGTCGAGGGCATTGTTCGACACTGTATCTATTGTCTACTAGCTGCGCCTTGCTCAGCTTTTCTTTCATGATCAGGACTACATATTTCCTACTGTGACGGAGAGGAGCAGGAGATATCACCGTTGTCTGTTTAGTTTTGCTGGAAGGTAGGCAGTCCTAATCAGCGAGGGATGACCTATGTAGCTAATGAAATCGGGCACAGGCTTTAGGATATATCAAGCGACGTCATGGTTACAAGGCAGGTACTGGCCGTCCTGTTCAGGTATAGTGCTGAGTAAGTGTGTGCCTACTTTCTCGGTCAAAGTGGATGTTTGTCGAATTGCGAATTCGTGTGTTGATCGTGCAGCCTTCATCAGGGCACATGCAGTCGAACACTGAGAAAATTTACTTCGAAAGTATCTGGAAAGGTGTCGTTGGCGACAGGTTCTTCCGAAGACTTGAAATGCAGAACGTAGAATTGCAAAGTGCATTGCTAACGGATTTTAGGTACACGTGGATAAAGCTAAGGGCTGTCGGTGACAATCTCTGCATCGCTTCCGTCTACTTCCTCGAGATCTTAAGGTCCTTTATTTAAATAACCCATTTGTTCCCAGTACCCGAGTCTTCAACGGCGAAAGCAGGACCACTTCTCCCTCAGCATTACTGGGAAGCGCATTACGAAGGTCTGATTATATTATATCGACGTAGAGAACAGAATCTTGCCCAATGAGGACTGGAACACAGCAAGGGGGAGGGTGGAGCTTTCTAGGCTGCACCCTTGGTCGTCTGGTCTCGGAGCCATGGCGGCTGCGATTTAAGCTTCTTGAAGGTTCCAGATCTGTAAATCATGCAGCGTAAAAAGCACTGGGATATCAGGTGCAAGACAAGCCACCAAGGCAAGCACTGCAGTGCGAGGTACACAGACCCAGGCAGAAGCTGGATGCCTGGCGCAAAACCGCCCACGTCCAGAGCGGCCAGACCTGGACGCGGATGGCCTCAGGAACGCTCAAGTCGAAACGCGCTCCACCGCAGTGCATGATCGGCAGACGATGGAGATCTCAGATGGCGCAGATGTTGCACAGCCCTGCGGAGATCTCCATCGCACGCCAAGCAGGACGGCCCCGCCGCCGTCGCAATCTCCTGCTCCGCCGCAGATGGCTGTGCGCGGCGTTGCGATCTCCTGATATCTGCAGGCCTGCTGCCCATCTCCCTCGCTCGTCGTTGATGTGAGGGCGCGTCCTAAGCGTGCCGCCTGCGGTCTTCGTCAAAAATTACTTCGGCATCTATTCTCTCGCCCGATCGCCTGAAGCCAACACCGCGTGAGTCGCCGTCAGCGGCGCAGGTGCAGCGCTCATCGATATCGACCTCTGCACGGGACGTTGCATTGGCTGGTCAGCAGACCAAGCGTCCTCGCTCCTCGTCCAGGGCCTCCAACGTCCATCCCCGTGAGTATCGAGAAACAGAACACGTTCCACCAGCGCCGTACGCAGAGTCGCTGACCCCAACCGCAACTCCAGGCATGTACGGCTCGCAACCGTCTCCCAACCATCCTCAGCGCCCTCACCAGCGGGTTCCCGGCCCTCCTCAGCCAGAGTGGCGCCTGTCGCCAGCGCCGCAGAATCCGCAGAGCCAGCAGCAGTCATGGCATCACCCTCCTCCTCCCCCTCCTCCTCCGCCGCCGCATTCAGGTCCCGCATACAACCCGAGCACCTACGGGCCGATACATCCCACCGTCAACACCAACGCGCCGCTGCCTCCTCTGCCGGGGAAGCTCGGCGTCGACACGTCCAAGTGGGGGGTGCGGTATAACCAGCAGCTCCATGGACAGACCCCGCCTCCGTTGCCAGTATGTGGATTGATACCTGCCCGTTGCCTTGACGTCACTGACCATCGCATCTGTATAGCCTCGTCCCGCGAGCACAACGGGCCAGTCGAACACGTCGACCGCGGCGAGCTCTCCTGCTCTCAGCCCGCCTGCGTCGACCGCTCCTCCAGGCCCTCCTGCCAGCATCGCGGAGCCTCGGCCATGGGCCGCAGAGTCTGACCACGGGTCGCAGCAGACAAACAATCAGGCCCTCCCGCCGCCGCCGCCGCCTCCCATTCCCCCGGGCTATCAGAGTGAGTTGCAGCAGCAGGGGGCGCAGGCATGGCAGCACCATCACTATGCTCCGCAGGCGCAGGCAGCTCAATTCCCGCCATTTTATGGCCCTCACAGCCAGAACTACACCGCTCCAGCGGCTGGCTCTGGTCAGCAAGGCCAGACGTCCCCTCTGACGGACCGTCCACTACCGCCGCTCCCACCAGGGCAGGCTCCTGCTGCTGCCCATGTTTCTCCCCCGACGTCCACTTCGAGTACTCCCGCTCCCAGTGCGTCAGCGCTGGGTGCCGGAGGCCCATCGGACTGGGAGCATTTCTCTCCCGCACCTGGGCACATTGATGACACCGAAGCGTTCCCCTTCAAAAAGGAGAATGCTCCGCAGCCGAGCACCTCCCAAGAGCTGCCCGCGGACCATTCGCCTGCTGTCCCAACTTCAGCGTCAACCAGCCAAAGCGCCATTTCTCCACCGGTGACCAGCTCCCCGACCCCTCCTCAAGCGGGCGGACCGTTTGCTATACCTCGAAAACCGTCCCCATCCGAGCTTGCCAAAGCCGGGGCTAAGCAGGGTACGCCGACGCCGCCTCCTGCTCCGCCCTCTCGGGTAGATACCCTTGATTCCACGACCAGCGCCGCATCTACCGATGGCCGCCCTGAAAGCTTTGACGATGTTGTCAAAGCTTGGTCTAAGCCCCTATCGCCGTCTATGCAGACGAACGATTCGAACGATAAGTCGGATTCGGTCTCTACCGTGGGACAGTCGCCTGCCGTTGAGACATCTACGGCCCAAGAATCTGCCACTGAATCTCATATGCCGCCATCTTCGAAAGAAAGATCGCCCATCGAATCCCCTCCGCCGCCTCCACCGCCAAAGGACACTCCCGTTTCAAACCCGGAGACGGCTCCCGCACGAGCCAAAGCTCCGGATCCCTATGAAGGCCTGGACCCATGGTCCAAATCTTCTCTGGAACGCTACGTCAAGATGCTGCGGCAAGAGGCCGTTGCCGAGTCAGATGAAGAGCGATACAAGATATTTACGACTTTCGTGGCAAAGGAGACCAAACTGCGCGAGATTCTCTATAATATCGAGCCAGGTAAAGACGGGGCCGGCGCTCCGCAGTCTGCGTCGAGCGAACCCTCAGCGGGGCAGAAGCCTATTGGAGAAGTGGAATCAGGCTTGATACCCCTGGAGCCAGGCGAGCACGCCGATAAAAAGCGCGCTCAGACATTTACCATTACCGCGACAACTTCAGATGACATGCAAGACGAGTCTGGCTCCTACAGCCCAGGAGGAAGGCCGATTCTCTCTGTGCAGACACTACCCCAACGCAGCTCGAGCCTGGGCCTCCACAGATCCGCCACCGTGGCTACGCAATCCGCCCGTCCTGTGCAGACTCTGAAGGTCCCTGCCGCTGCTAGCCATTCTCCACGGCCAATCTCAGTGCCGCCTACATCTACGGCGAACTCGCGGCCGATGGCCCCTCTGATAAGCAACCCTCCGCAGCCAGTCTACACCCCTTTCCGCTATACGGAAGGGCCCCAGCGAGGATCCGATCCTCTCATCGTCGACCGCCCTGCTTATCAGGCGTACTCGGCTCTGCGGCAGGCGTCTGCTGAGAGCGGACGTATGATGTCCTACGCACCCGCGCCAACATCCAGGGCGCGAGCAGGGACCATGGGTTCGTCTCCCGCCCGGCACGAGCACGACGAGACATTCCTTGGACTCATCAGGGAGAAGAGTGTTACTTATCGCGGAAAGCGTCACCCGAGTACATCTGCTATTCCACCATTGCCAGAGTCCCTCCGACACGGCAGGTCCGGTGGCGCCATTGGCGAACTGCGCTCTCTGATCCCTTCTCCCTTCCCCGAGGACGCAGAGAGCCCGTGGAACGCTGCCACCAGAAAAGACATCGAAAAGTATTCCGACGACTTCCGCTACATCCCGGAAGCGGTCGAAAACTGGGAACGGTCAGCCAAAGAGCGGCGTGCAAAGTTGGACAAGGAACGGATCGCACGGCAGGAAGAGTCGGAAAGGCGTATCGATAAGCTGTTCAACGACAAAGAGATCGGATACGCGGATATCAACACTCTGGAGGAGGAGTTCCGGCAGACCGAAGCGCGAAGGCAGCTGGAAGAGGAACGACAGGAACTTGACAAGTTCATCGCGGAGGTGTTCGATCCTATGGACAAGCGGCTGCGGGACGAGATCACCACGCTCAAGGCCCAGTACGAGCTTGCGATCAACCAGCTCGGGACGGAAAGCAGCCGGACCAAGGACTCGACAGCAGACAAGTACCAAGTGTCGCACACGATGGAAATCGTAATCGACATCTACCAGAAACTGGAGCGCCGCTACCGGAAACGCCTCGACATCGGCCTGGACCGCGAACGGCGGCGCAAGAAGGCGGAGCGGCGGCCGCTCGTCTTCCTGGGCGATTCGCCCGCGCTCAAGGCGCTGGACGGGGAATTCGACCGGATGGAGAAGCGGAACATCCTCGAGGCTGCCAAGGAACGGGACGAGCGGGCCAACAGGCTCATGGACGCCTTTGACGACGCGATCATGCGCGTTCTGGGCGAGCACCAGACCCTCCTCGACGACATCTCTGCGAAGGTGAGGAGACTCGATGCGAAGACGATCGAGTCGAGCGGTATTTCTCCGTCCGACGTCGAGCAGATTCTGAGGTCCGTGTCCGCCCTCGTGAGGTTTATCGGGGCCAACTCGGAATCCGTCCTCCGCAGCTTCGGGATCGCCGACTCGACGCTCAACGATGCAGACTACAGCGTCTCAGTCGCGGAGGCGCGCTACTCCAACGCAGACGCAGACGTCTTCCGCCGGCTGGACGAGGAGAAGAAGAAGGAAGACGCCAAGATCAAGCGCGACCTCGACTCGAAGCTGGACAGCGTCCGCAAAGGCCCAGCTGAGATCGGCGCCAAGATCGACAAGCTGCTCGAGGCCATGGGCAAGGAGCCCGGCCCGGGCTCTGGGCCCTGGGGTCGACCGGGTGGAGATGAGCCGGAGGCTGAGCCTGGGGATGGGATTGACGACGAGAGCATACCCGCAGACCACCCGGCTGAGATCCTGATGCCGGGTCCGCGACCTGCGCCGGCGCCGTCGCCGGGGAGCGTCGACGACGATGCGGAGAAGGAGAAGCAGGAGCGGCTGCGGAAGGCGCTGGAGGAGGCGAAGCGGCGCAACGCCGCGAGGTTTTCATCGTGACTCTTCTATCTTCATATACCCGTCTCTCATATTACCCAATTGTTCGGGTTTGTGGCATGTATCTTATTCTATTCTGTTTCCTTGGTATATGTTTCGTGCTCGGGCATTATGCCATAGTTATACCCATTCTAATAGCTCTTAGTCAGAAATCTATTTGATATCCTTTTGTTCATGATATAATGAATGCATCTTTACCTGTTCTGTTAGTTAGGGTTAGAACCGTAGATCGCATCGGAAGTATGCCTCCGTCCGGTATGGTATGTATGTATTGAGAGTCGGTGATGATAAGATAACCTTTTCATCTATCTATCTATCTAGGGTCTAGCACGTGGGTTCCAAGATCTCGCCCCGGAATAATGCGACTACCTTCCAAGGTTAATTAATAATACCTTATCCAAGGCTCCAACCAAGGGGACGGGACTGGAGCTTATTATTACACAGTACCACAGTACTCGTAGCTGCGCTAGATCCCTCTGGTAGGAATCCGGGCCACTGGAGCCCGCATGATACGTTTACATATGGATAATACTTCCTAGCACTGTAGTGTGGGCTTGTGAGACATCGATGGATGGATGGATGGATGTGTAGGAGGATAGGAGTCTGCGTTCTGATTCTGGTTCTGTAGGACTAACTCCTACATGGGTAGGTAGATAGGTAGGTAGGTAGGTAGGTAACTAATAGGTAATAGGTATGTATGATAGATATATCTTTCAGTTTGCTTTCTTGTTTCAGTAAAAAATCACTAAGCTTTTCCAGAGAGGCGAGGACTTAGAAGCTACCTGATAATAAATAAAGTACTTATGTATGTACTGTACATTGTACATACAAAGTGGAGTCGTATCGTACTGTACTCTACATAAACGAAATGTGACTGATTAGATTCGGTTCGAGAGTCAGCGTATCTCTAGGCATCTCTAGCTCGATCTCGTCGGGTTTCTAATAAGAAGATCACGATGACGATGACTGGATGACGAGCAATACAGAGAGAGAGAGAGAGGAGAGAGTATGGATGGTAGAAGAATAGAACGGCCCACGCGGCGGACGGTTGTGGTTTTTTTTTGGATTATATATATGATTAGCCTGTTTGCAAGTGGTATGCGAATGCCCCGTGTCATCCGTATGTCTCCTTTGCGAGATCTTTTGAATGGAATTTATTTTGGCCCCTTGGACGATATATTATTCAATTACTTTGAGCATTTCCTTGTCAACCCTGATGGAAGTTTTCTAGATGATTAGTATATGTTAGCATCACTCTCTGCTGGATTTACGTTGACTACTGATGTAAGTGCTTACCAACTCCATAAAATGGGATTGATACCCGCCGCTATATATGTACCTGTCTCTGTCTGAGATAAGAAAAGGAGAATGGACAAGAGGAGCTGAAATCTCTCACTGGTATTGATAGATAAAAGAGGCTTGCTGTGAACGCGTAAAGATGCAGAGGATGGTGATATCGCTGTTGGCTAAGAGCTAAAGCGCTGTTGAGAAAACTGCCATCCTCGACACGAACAGTTTCAAGCTCAGTCAATTATGGCTGGATGAACTTAGAACCACCATTAGTGCAGAATTAGCAATTTTGACAGATAAAACCTAATGCCTGACACGCGACAGCGCTTGATGGATCTCTATATTGCGTTTGTGTTCGATAAGGCACTATATATGAATGAGGATGATCGCTGCACCTTCGAGTGATGCAAAAAGGGGCGATGGATACTGCATCGGGCCACCGTTTCCCTGATTGATAATCTTATAACTCACCCAATTGTTCTGTTGAGTTTAGGGAGTTCCTGAAGTGTGCTGGTAGTTGCTCCATGGCATCGAAGGGTTTTCTGCAAAGTCCAAGAAGCGACGGCTTAAGAAGAAGAAGAAGAAGATTCCTTGTGTATTGACTTGCCCGTGCAGCCGTGTCTATATTTAGAAAATCCTGATGGTGACGACTGTCGAGTGGATTATATAAGTATCAATTTTGAAATGGAGATCAGTCGCCCTGAAAAGACTCAGAAAACAATTCCCGAAATCGTTTGTAAGTTGCTGGCTGCAAAGTGTCTATGGCTTGCGTCTGATGACTCCGAGGATCTCAAGCTTGAGAAAGTTCTTTAATTGTCAGTATTCTCGAAGATATTCGACGGCGGGCCTCGGACCACTATTAGGATGGCCTTGTGGGGGAACATCCGATCGTGAGTCCCTCTATCAGTATGTCGATGCGTCATGCCCTCGTCGAACAAATCGAACTCGACCAGCGTCGGCGGGTTGTTCGGTACGGTCATGGCGATCATGCTGTCGCCCTCGACATACTGGGCGGACGTGTCTCAGGTCAGGACAGAAAGTCAATCGTTCTCCTCAAGGACGTTATTGCTTAATAGATAAGAGTGCCTTCTCATATATATGAATCAGCTGGCTCGTGCCACTGGTCGGGAGCTCGACGAGCAGAACAGGCACCTGGAAACGCATTATGGCCAAGGTGAGTCCCTCAGTGACTGACAGCCATATCTTGCATTGTATTTTCGTGCTGACACCTTTCCTTTCAGAGCGATTATGTGGACGACCAGATTGCTATGAACCGCGCGAGGCTCGACCGTATCCATTAGACCATATCATTGTTGCTTGCTTTGTGCGTAGTTTTTAAATTGAAATTTTTCTGATTTTTTATTTGTTTTAAAGATAAACTCTCTCTCTCTTTTAAGCTTGGCATATTCTTATAATGTCAATTATAGTATTGCTTTATTTGGTCTTCAGCCTACTGTATATCTTTGGCAATTTGCAAGTGTAATTATTTTAGTCTGACAGTTATAATTATAGCTTTCTCAGATCTATATTCTCTTTTAATTTAGTTTCAGATCATTCTTGGATGTCTTCTCAAATTTGCAAAATGCAGCATTTTGTAGGTGGTTACATTTTTAAATTATTGATGATAAACTGAACTATTAATAGAAGCTCAACCCAATTATTCTGCTTATAATTAAGATAATGTTGTAGATATTGCTTTATTGTCTGAATTATTCTTTCTAATCTGGAGACATATAACTAAAGACGGATTCTTTCCAAGACGGAAAAAGTATCCCACGATTCAGTTCTCAATTAGTGCTTCCTTGAAAAGAGTCAATTAATAATGTATTTGACACTTGGAACGATCTCTCCAGCTTGAAAAAAGAAGCGTCTGGGCCGATTTTCCGAGAGCAAAGGCGACGAAAGGATCGATTTATCCTATCTAAATTCACGTGTCAGCAGCTTCTATCTTTCTTCTGAAACTCCGATGTATCGGAGGGCTCCATCTAGTAGTAACCGGACAAACTGACGTCGTCACGGCTGGGCTGCGAGCCCCGATGGGTGTGCGCTTAGCGTGCCTTGAAAAAACCTGTGGACATCCAGCGCATTGTCCCCCTTGAAGCAACCATCCCGGCAGCCAAACATTGGCCAGCTGTCGCGGGCATGACATGAATCGTACCAGGGAGCCGCAATGACCCCACCCCCCCTGAGTTGTAGCTCTTTCTCCTTTAACAGCATCAAGCAATGACCAAACGCAAGATTGTCGAGGTGCTGTTAGAGCCTTAACAAATGTGGTATATGGAGGGGGAAGGTGATGACCACCACGATGCGCGTCTTCCTGGTGCCATTGGTGCTTCGTAATTAATCAATTAAGAGTTCTCTGATAAAATAATACCATAGAGAGTTGAGTAGCTCTTGCATACTTGATTGACTTTGACGGGTACGCGACTGCATTTCCGCCACAGGATCAAGATCTCCGGGGACATTTCAACTGGATCCTAAACGGAAGAACATAAAAAGGGATGTATATGAAGGAGTCGGCTCTCTATCTGCGTCATTCTAGATCTCAGAGTGATGCCGTCCTATTCACAGCGCGGAGTGCTGGGTCATATTCACGGTACTAAACTGCGCATCGTCTGGGGCGAAAAGAAAAGATGAAGTCATTTAGTCGTATATACCGATGAGACATGAAGTAGGAGGTCTTCGAATAATGTACTAAACAGACAAGTTATGCTAAGTATCGAGTGGAATATTAAGCCATATCAAGGTCTGAAAATTGGGAGATATGGCCTGTACTACTGCAGTACATAGACGAGCAATAGAATCGGCCCCGTAATTTGACCTGTCAATGTAGGTAGCAAGATTAATGGAATGCTAGATAACATGATGACGCAGCAGATTGTATACTAAACGACATGGAAGACGAATGCGGGAAATCTATGCGACGGGGAGATGTAGAAGAACAATCAAGATCTCGGGAGGAGAAAGCAAAAGAGGGGGATTTCTACGAGAGGGGAAGTGAGAGTGCAGGATGAATCAACCCGTATGATGAATGCTGCAGACAATGAAGCGGAACGGTTACTCCATACAGTCGCCGGAGAGAGCAAGCGCCCTTCGTCTGGGGAATATCAAATCATGGCAGACATGGGCAACTTCCCCATGGACGTCTCCACGCGGTGAATGTACGAATTGCTTGTCAACCCTAGACAGCATACCCCTGTACACTCCGCGAAATGAGCATATCCCGAGATCCCAAAATCATGACTCATGACTCGAGAACATCGTCGAGCAGAGACCGATTAAGGGGGCTGGGGCGTACTGGTCTGTAGCCGTCCAACCTGGTCGTAGAGCTTTGCTGCGTGGCTGCAACGTTGGACTTCTCGAATTCGTACCTGCAGGATGATCTAGCACGACGGTAAACTGCCGATGACTGAAGAAATTGTAGAGCCTGGGGCAGCAGTCACAGCCTAGGGCACCTCTGTTTGTTATACATTGCAACTGCGGCAGGCTTCTGAGCGACCTGCAGCTTGCAGAACGGGCCTCCATCGACCATTTACTCTGTTTGGGCAACGGTGCCAACGCAGAACACGGAGAACCTGCTGCTTCGTTGGAAGCCTGGTGGAGCTGGTGCAACAGTCAGATCATCGAAAAGTCGAGAGATCATCCACCAGGCGAGTCGTATTGTTCTTCGCTTCGCGCTTCTCTATTATTTCACCAGGTTATCAATTGATTCAATTCATGGGCGCCGTGCAGACCGCTAAGGACGTCAGTGAGCGGAGATCAGGTCAGCACTGACAGGGGATCTTGCAGAGTAAATACCAAGTCCCTGGGGACGGAACCAGGGCGCGGACACGGCCATTGGCCAGCTTGACGCGGCGCAGCTCGTGAGGACGTGTTGCTTGCGCTGTAGCATGAACATGGGAAATGTCAACTGTCGAACATACGGGGACGTTCGCCTGCGCCGGCGCACGGGGATGGCTTGGGCCCGGGCGGATCCGTCGCGCGGGAACAAGCCATCATCATCTCCCCTACGGCACTGGGCCTCCGGATCGCTTTCCAGCGCCCAGCTAGCTGGGTTTAACCGGGTTTAAGCATCTGCACCGCGGCCTCTGTTGCGACGAACCGCTCACTATCGACGCACCGGCGGCGGTGGCTGTTTTCCTCTGGCGGCGTTGGCACCCGCCGCCGCCTCAGGTCCTTAGGTCCGCCCGGCAGCGAGAGTCCGCGCCGCACGGGGCTGCGATGGGGAATTGCTCGTCAGTCTGAAGGGTCAAAGGACGTCCGAGCCAGGTTCCACGGCGAAGCGTCGAAAAACAGCAGCACCAACATGTCCAGACTCCTGGGAAACGGGGAACCAACATGTTTCCGCCAACGGCGTTTCCGCCAGCGGCGCCTCCCGGTTGGCGAGGATGACGCCCCCTCTCTCGACACTACTCGGAGAGTACGGAGTACTCGAAGAGAGCAAGCACCGAATCGATCAGGTATCTCTCATCCAGCCCTGCCTATCACGGACCACGCCGCCGCCTGTTCTGCTACTCTGCCTCGTGGCCTGGCTGGATCAGCACGGCGGCGCTCCTCCACGGCAGGCCGAGCCATCGGGCACGAACTTCCCCCACAACCAAATCGATCGGGTGCTATAATTGGCTGCGGATAACGCTCGAGATGACATCGTCGCCTACATTGCTAGAGCAGATCATGCGGCCCGGCAGGTCTTCCGTCCCCTTTTTTCATTTTCTGGGACTCCTGTCTCTCTCTCTCCCTGGTCTCCCATCTCGTTCCTGTGCACCCCGTCCCGGGACCATGGTTCTGTCTCCTCTGCTCTCGTCTCCTGTCTTGCCTGCTAAGCGCCGTTGGTCTGGCACGGAAATCAGAGCCATTGGAGACTGCGGTCACATTTTGATCTTTTGGCACCCTGCATGGCCCCCCAGGATGCGTGAGCGGCGCCCTCCGGGGTTGGTTTTCCTGCGGCAAAGCAGAGGTGGCCCTTGGAATGCCCGATTGTTCAGAGATGGCATAGAGTACACGCGATGACGAACAAGCTCTTCTCCTCTGCTGTGGCATTCAGGCTGCCCGCGCGTTGGGGCCTTTGGCTCACGGTGCCCACTCTCACCCGTGGTTCGGGAGACTATATATCCTTTGGACCGTCGCGGCTTTCACATCCATATCCACACGTCCAATATATCCACACGTCCAATCCGCGCCAGCAGGTCCTCCGCTATCATCTGTGCTTATGTCTACCCCTACGAAACAGCTCCGGAAGCTTTCCATTGGCGACAACATGCCGGTCACCCGATCCCGGGCTCATAAGGAGCTCGAGGAGCAAGTCCATCCCGACAGCGAAGACGGCAGCGACCTCTCCGACAGCTCCTGCGACGAAGCGGAGGAGGAATTTACTATGGAGGAACGAGAGAGATCCATGAGCCCCGAGGGCATAAGCCGTCAGGAGAAGGTGAGAGACATCATCTCGGCCTTCAGCGCGGTCACCCTCCCCGAGGACTTTCGCCCCGACCTCTTGGAGAGTGCGGAGCAGTCGCGCACACCGGAGCAATGCGTGGTCCAGGGCGATTTCGAAGCCACCATGTTCAGGCTGGCCGTGCACGACGACAATGTGTACGCCAGTCTGCGAAAGGCCATGCCGGCCGGGGCCTGCGCAGCCATCTACTTTGACAAGGTCCACGAGAGGATCCGGAGGCTGCTTTCCGACTTCGACAGATACCGCGAGACGGGGCGTCTCCCTCCTGACGGCAGCAGCATGGAAGTCAGAGACGTCGTGAGACGGTTACGCCAGGAAGTCGACCGGATCGAGGCGAACATCGCTGCCCGTCACCCGTACGGAGCGAAAGAAGCAGCAGAGGCGCTCGTGAATCTGCTCTCCGAGATTTCCACGCGCAACATCGACGCCTTCGAGGGCAACACCTGGGGCCGGGTCCCCCTCCCCGACGAGGACGAGGACGACCGCAACCTGTATGAGCAGCTCATCGGCCGCACAGACCACGCCAGTGACACGCCGGATTTCTTCGTCCTGGATGTTCTGGAGCGACTCCCCACGCCCGTTCTCCAGGCCTACCACGAGGACCTGATGAGCATCCTCAATACGATTGAAGTCAACCGCGCGCGGACGTCGTACATCCTCAAGCTGCGGTCTCTGATCCAGAAAGCACTGCCGACGGCGACCCCTTCGAGCTCTGGGCACAAGAGGCCGGCAGCGGGCTTAGCCGGAGGCAGCACGAAACGCACGAGATGACGACAGATTCATGCTAGCATGATGCCGGGACACAGTTGGTTTAGATGACCTTGAAGCTCCAACACGTTTTCCATACCCGTACAGGCGTAGATCAGTTTTTTTGCCAGTGCAATTAGGCGCAGTTATTTTGATTTTTTTTTCTTTTGCTACGTGTCGTCTTTTCATGTTACTTTCCCTATGAGATTTCCCACGCGTTCATTCCTTGATCCATCACAGTATATACTACCATATATCATCAGGCCGGTCCTTTATCTTCTGCCCGTAGCATGTCTATCTCTGAGCTGTTCAATCCCGCAGAAAGCTAGTTTTGGCCTTATAGCACATGCAATTCCACAACAATCCACAGCAATCCACAACTGTCTTGAGGATTCTTGAACCACACCTTCCTTGGCGACGGCTCAACTCTGGTACCGGTGGATCGACGGACTGGTACCGCGTAGATGCTCCGGGACGCGAACCCGCCCTGTAATTTAAAAGAGCAGCACGCTATTGGCGACCAGGAGCGCTAGCGGTTGCTGCTAGAGCGACACCAACCTCGCGGCGCTGGAGAATAGACAGCCAACTTTAAGTTAGCGACACCCCCCGCACGCTAGGGCTAACTCGCATAGCGGACAGATCAGTTGACCCGCTGACGCGCCTGTTGGGTTGATTCCTGAGGCTGCCGGCGCACGGAGTTAGGCACGCATGTTGATGTTGGTTGCTGCTGGCCCCGGCGAAACAGGGGTCCTCCTGGCCCGGCCTGTTGGTTGGGAGCCGGCAGCAGAGCGGGAGGCGCCGTGCAACCTGCAGCTCAACCTGTCAGTTGATCCTGTCGGTTCTTTGTACGAGCAGACACTCACGATCCCTCTAGATAGATTGTTGGACCCTGCAGCACTCGGACAGGTGAAGTCCTCACAAGGGCCCCGCCCTATCCGGTATCATGTGCCTACGGCATGCTGCCCGAGTCACCAACGCTGATCCGGCCGATGAGTCCGCAGACGGTGAACGTACTTCCAAGTCATGTTGGTCCGGTCCACTGCGATGACGAAGATGAGCGGAGTACCAAGTACATGAACAGAGACACCATGGCATGAAACTAAACAAACACGCAGATAATCACCGTCAGGGTCCATGTTCGCACGAGGCAGACCAGACCGGCCATGTTTGCATCCGTTGCAGAGGGCACGTGTTCCGCCGAGCGGTCGGAGGTGGCAGAATCGCCTGCACGGGATCTTTGCGGAACCTTGCGCACAAATCCTACGTCCTCTCATAGGTTTCTATAGGCGCGGGTATTACCGACAACTGGCCGGCTGGCCCAATGGTAAGGCGCTTGACTACGGATCAAGAGATTGCAGGTTCGAGTCCTGCGTCGGTCAGAAGCGGGCCGCCCTTGGCGGATCGCTTTTTTGCTCCCGCCCCCCTCGGCTGCAGGGCCTACATTTTCCTTTTTTTCCTCTGCTAATTACTTTTTAGTCCTAGGTTTTGGGCCTAAGTCAGTGCCTGCTTACGACGATTTTTCATTTGTTCAGCTTCTGAATTTGCTGTTGCTGAGGCCCTGGTAATGATATATATATATATATATACTGCGTATTCTGAAGGCAGATATATCCCCCTGCTCACGACAGATCCAGCACGACTCGCCCCTGCAGCTCGCCCCGGTGCATCCGCTCGAACACGCTCGTCAGCGCCTCCATTTTCTCCGTGCGGAAGTGCGCCTTGACGATGCCGCGCGCCGCAAAGTCCAGCGTCTCGATCGCATCCGTCCGGGTGCCGACGACGGACCCGATGATGGTAATGTTCTTGCCGAGGATGGCGCCCGGGGTGGCCGTCGCGATCGGCTGCGGGTCGTGCTCGGGCACGCCGACGCAGACGACGGTGCCGTTGACGCGCAGGAACAGCACACTCTGCGCGTACGCGGCGTTGGAGGCGGTGCAGACGAGGACGGCGTGCGCGCCCAGCCCGCCCGCCAGCGCGCGGACGTGCGCCCCGATGTCGTCCGCCGGGAACCGCGTCACGTCGACAAAGTGCTCCGCCCCGGAGGCCTTGACCAGCTCCGCCTTGCTGCCGTGGTCGACGCCGATGACGCGCAGCCCCATGCCCCGGCTCGCCAGCTGCACCGCCAGGTGGCCCAGCCCGCCGCCCGCGCCCGAGATCACCACCCACTGCCCCGGCCGCGCCTGGCTGCGCTTGAGCGCCGCGTACACGGTGATGCCCGCGCAGAGCATCGGCGCGGCCTCGTCCGAGGGCAGCGCGTCCGGGATCGGCGTCACGTAGTGAGCCGGCCCGACGACGTACTGCTGGAACGTGCCGGGCGTGTAGTATCCCGAGATCTTGATGTTGGCGCACAAGCCGTCGCAGCCGGCCTGGCATGGCACTTGTCCAGTCAGCACGATGTCCCATATATCCCTAGGCATGTATGAATAGGGTGGTACTTACAGCAAGTCCCACAAGCGCTAGACACCCACTTCACCCCGACCCGATCCCCGATCTTGATCCCGGACCCTTCTGTCCCCGGGCCGAGCTTGACGACCCGTCCGACGCCCTCGTGGCCGCCCACCTGGCCTGGCTGGGTCGGGTACGGGAGCGTTCTCCACTGATGCACCATCAGTACAGCTCAGTTCCCGTGAGGAAGGACATGGATGCAGATCCGCACGAACAGAATTGGTCATGACCCCCAGGTCCGAGTGGCAGACGCCCGAGTGTGTTCTTGTATGTTGCACTCTGCGTGTTAGACAGGGAATATCATGCAGCGTTATTGTATACTTATACAGCTCCAGTGTTGGAACTGAAGCTGGTTTCACACTTGAAACGGCACGCACAGATTGATCAGCACCTCCCCGGGCCCCGGCTCGGGCACGTCCAGCTCGACGACCTTGGTCGAGATGGTCCCGGGCTCGTCGTAGATGACGGCCTTTTGTCTCTTGGGAATCGCGATCTCCGAAATCTCGGGTGCGGCCATGTTGGGAGGATTTGTCTTTTCTGGTTTCTCTCTTTCTTTCTTTATCCTTTATAGAATTTGCGATGTCGTTCAGCTGCTAGACTGGCTGACTAGCGGTATGTAAAATGCCACGTGGTAATAATCGACAACAAAGTAAGGACACCAAGCAACTTGGTCGCAGATGATACTCATCCTGAGAGCTGCCTCCTTATATACCTAGACTTTAGACAGCTGCAGACGGCTGCATCTCCTCTCCAAAAGTGGAGGTGGCGGAGCGATCAGAACCCACTCTTCTATTATCATCATTATTATTAGCAATTGAGAGGCACATTTCGCCCCGCCGAGTTGAGTCGTTGAGAGGGGCTAGCAATGGCCATGGACAGATGAACAGGGGACGGACGGGCCGCGGAAGGTGGAGAACTTGCCCGTTCTCTTGCCGTCCCCCGCGGAGAAGTTCGTACCCTTGGCTGGCAATATGAATCATGATGATCCTTGTATGCCGGCGTTAACGTTCCGCCGAATCGGATGAGGAGAACGTCGCTAGGTATGTACCTACTAGTAACTAGTAAGGTTGAGAGGGAACTCTGTTGTATGTACAGAGTGTACAGTACAAGAAGAGAAAGTGGGGTATGGGGTATCGATCATCTATCTACTTATCTATCATCTGGTCGAGTCAGTTTCTACTCCATACATAACGTACATGTACATGTCTCTCGACTTCAGGGAACACGCCGGACAAACCTCGGATAGGTAGATTGGTAAGTAGATCGACAGGGGACAGGGGACTCGGAACAGTGAGAGACGGAGAATCTGATCCACATGATAGGTTTCTGCTTCTGCTCAGCAGCCAAACAGGCAGGGGTAGACAGATGTAGACGTAGATGCTGCTGACTCCTGATTGATTGATTGATTTTTTTGTCTTGTCATAGGTCGATGGTATTGATGATAGCGTTTGAGGTGAGTAAGTTGAGTGAGGTAGGTCAGTCAGAATGCATGGATGGATGTCCGGGCGTCTACCACCAGGTCTGTGTAGTAGACAAGTTTAGGGCTTATATCTTGACTTGACATACCGGCAAGGTATCCAGATCCTCAGATCCCCGGTGGAGATTCGTATGTCAACTTCACTGGTGTAGACAGTCCCTCGGCATAATGATCGCCGATGAACATACCTACGGTACCTGGTCTCACTGCGCCGGCGCTTTTATCCATTTCAATTTGTTTCTTCTCTCGTTTGAGAACAAATGTCAATCTGATCGAAAATCGGGTTAATTTTCTTCTTCACAGCTGCTTGATAGTAATCTCTTTCTTTCTTAGCGATACCCCGGATTTAGTTCACTGTCCAGTTCGGGTTGTTCCTCCAACCCCGCATTTTCTCTTGCAGTTCCAGCTACAGCACAAGCTACATACAAAAGAGAGACAGACGATTACACAAGAAATGTCCATTCCAATCGTCGACTCACACATCCACCTCTTCCCCGCCACCCACCTCCCCTCCCTCGCGTGGCACGGCCCCGACAACCCCCTCGGCTCGCAGCACTCGGTCGACGAGTACCGCGCCGCGACCGCCTCCATCCCGACGACCACGTCCTCCGATAGCACCACGCCGTCGTCGTCAACCTACTACCTCCGCGGCTTCATCTTCCTCGAGACGGACCGCATCTCGTCGCTCGACGAGTCCTCCGCGACAGGCGGCTGGACCAACCCCCTCGACGAGGTCTCGTTCCTGGCGCGCGTCGCCCTCGGCGAGCCCCTCCCCGGCGAGGGCCACACCGCTTCAGACCGCGCGCTGTGTCTGGGCATCGTGCCGTGGGCGCCGGTCCCCGCGGGTCCGGAGGTGCTGCAGAGGTACATGGCGCTGGTGAGGGAGCAGACGCGCACGGAGGATGTCTGGCGGAAGGTCCGTGGGGCGCGGTATCTCCTGCAGGATAAACCCGCGGGGACGATGCTGGGGAAGGGGTTCGTTGAGGGGGTGAGGTGGTTGGGGAGGGAGGGGTTGGTGTTTGATCTGGGGGTGGATGCGAGGCAGGGGGGGTTGTGGCAGTTGAGGGAGGCGGTGGAGATGATGCGGAGGGTGTATGATGGTGTGAAGGAGGAGGAGAGGGTCGTTTTTGTGATTAGTATGTCATCCTGTCTCCCTCTGCATATATACAATATGTCTGCATTCCTACTGACTGCTGGCCAGACCACCTCTGCAAACCAAACCTCCGCCTCCCCTTCTCGTCGCCGGAATCGATCACCACGCATCCCGACTTCACGGAATGGAAGGCCCTCATCACTGCCATGGCCGCCCACAAAATGACCTACATGAAACTCTCCGGCGCCTTCTCGGAGCTGCCGCCACTCTCGTCGACCCCGGAGCCCGAGATCCCCGCCCTCGTCGACCGGCTGCAGCCCTGGACGGACGCCGTGTTCGACGCGTTCGGCCCCGAGCGCGTCATGTTCGGGTCGGACTGGCCGGTGTGCAACATCGGCGGGGGCGGGAACGAGGTCGCGTGGCGGCGGTGGAGGAGCGTCGTCGAGGGCGTGCTGGAGAGGCGCGGACTGAGCGAGGAGCAGAAGAGGGGGGTTTGGGGCGGTGTTGCGGTGAGGGCGTATGGGATTGAGATTTAATCTACATATGATATATCTTGTCTAGGATTAATGAAGAAAAGCCGTGATTGGGATTATGGGCTATGTACTGGATTTCTTCATGTCGTAGCTGTGCAAGTAGATACAAATGGGAATAAAAATGGAAATCACTGCAAGTTGACAAACAGCCCTCCGTCCACGAGGAGCTGCGCCCCTGTCTGTACCCCGTCAATACCATTCTATCCACAGTCTGTTAAAAACACACATATTCAACAAAAAAAGGAAAAGTCTACTCACCACATACCCACTCAGCTCCCCACACGCCAGGAAAACCGCCGGCCCCGCCAGATCCTCCGGCCTGCCCAGCCTCCCCAGCGGCACCCGTCCCTCCATGTACCTCCTCTTCCCCTCATCGCTCAGATCCTCCTCGTTCAGCCGTGTCCGTATCGTCCCGGGAAGCAGCGCATTGCACCGGATGCCGTACTTGCCCAGCGCGACGGCGCACGACTGCATCAGGCTCAGCACGCCCGCCTTGGTCGGCGTGTAGTGCGTCTGCCCGCCGCCGCCGACGAGCGCGGAGATGGAGCTGATGCCGATGATGGAGCCGCCGGGGGGCGACTGCGCGAGGGCCATCTGCCGCGCGGCGGCCTGCGTCGTGTAGAAGGCGCCGGAGAGGTTGGTGGAGATGGTGTGCGAGAGGAGGGAGGGTTCGATCCTGCTCGTTTCCTTCGGCATCAGTAGTCCGATGCAATTGAAGTATCAAACAGAATGTGATATAGATAGATAAAGGCGTACTCCAAAAACTCCCTAAACTCACACACCCCCGCGTTGCTCACAAACACGTCCAGCCGCCCAAACGCCTCCACCGTGCGCTTCACGAACGCGGGGCCTGTCTCCGGAAGCGAGATGTCCCCGGGTACAGTAATAAGCCTAGTTTCCCGTTCTTCTCCAGCAGCTTTGCCTTCACCTTCCGTTTCAGCGATGATCTGCGCCGCATCGCGATGCAGCGCCTCGACGAGCGCGGCCTCGTCGGGCCCCGTGCCCAGGTGGTTGACGGCGACGCGGGCGCCGTGGCGGAGGTATTCGAGGGCGATGGCCTGGAGGTAGTCATCGGTCAGAGCTGCGAGGCAGTGTGCTATATGAATGAAACTAAGGAGCGCTCCATGACGGATAGGAAATGGGACGTACCCTGCCGATTCCCGTCAACCCGCCCGTGATGGCGGCAACTTTGCCGACGAGGAGCTGCGGGAGTGGCATTTCTGTTCGATCAGAACGGATACCTTCGAATTCGGGTAGGAATTGGTCCCGATGTGCGCTGATATGATCTGATATGCGATGTATTGTCACGTCACTTCATTCACAAATCAGCACCGATCAATCACAGTAGTAGCCGATTTTTCAATCAAATCAGATAAGAACAGGGTCATCAAAAAAGGGATCATTCGCGACTCTTATCCTTATTATCAATCTAAGAAATACCATCGCACATACACGTTCACAACATAAGAAGCATCGAATTTCGGAATGCAATTGAGCGGACAGAACTGCCCCTCCCCTTCGCCTCTTGGGACTTTGTTTGGTTGTTCGACGAAAATCAATCAATTAATGAATCAATCAATCACACCCACATCCCAGAGGAGGATCTCATCTCATCCAGGTCAGGTCCCGTCGCTTTTCTCTCCCCCCTGTTCAGATCCGTTCGCAGGACATCCACGACGCGGGGCACGCGCACGCGCACGAGCACACATACCCCGCCAAGATGGTGGGGAAAGCTGCTCGGGGTTCTCGGGGTGATGATACCCCGAGGGGTCCCCCCGCACGTACTACGATCGGAGGCGGTCCGAGATGTGGTCCGATCGCCGATCGCCGACGGCCATCCACTCGGGCAATGCATCGAGTATGTATGTACATACGGAGTAGCCCTAGGGTGATTATAATAAATAATAATTGTGCAGGTGCCTACATCGCTACTGAGTAAGCGAGGAAAGCTAAATTCCTAGGTATATTTAATTGTAGATGAAGTGCCTGCTATTTGCAGATCACGGATGATGTCACCTACTGAGATTGTACGGTACTACTGTACAGATCTATATCAGTATTGACTACGATGAAGGAACAGACCAATTCAGGTTCTAAACACATAACATTCTTCTATGCGATAAGACTATGTCGTATATGCATACACCAAAGTAGACGAGCAAGTGGAAAGAGCAATACATGCATAAATTACATGAAACCAAATCGTAAACCGATTCTATGAAGGAATCGCCTCTTCAGCAACTCAAGCTGTGCCATTGGCCTCCTCCTTCTCCGCCGGCAGGCTCAGGCTTTTCTGAGGTGCCGGCGAGAGGATTGACTTGGCCGGGATCAACCGTGCAGCCGGATTGAGCTCAAGACCGAATCCCGGCCGGTCCAGCTCGGACACGTCGAGGTAGCCGCGCGCGGGGATGGGCTCGTTGGTGAAGAGCGAACCAAAGACGGGCTCGACGCTCTTCCCGTCCGCGGAGTTGGCCAGGTACTCCTGGAAGGGCGAGTTGGGCTGAGAGACGACAAAGTGGTACGAGTACGGGCCGGAGGCGTGCGGGACGACGGGGATGTCGTAGGCGGCGGCCATGGCCGCGATCTTGAGCAGCTCCGTCAGGCCGCCCACCCACATGACGTCCGGCTGGAGGATGTCGAGGTTGCGGCCCTCGACGAGCTTGCGGAAGCCGTACCGCGAGTACTCGTGCTCGCCCGTGGTGAACTTGACGGTTGGGTGGGCGCGCTTGAGCAGCGCGTGGCCGTCGAAGTCGTCCGGCGTGAGGCACTCCTCCCACCAGTCGATGTTGAGGCCAGCCGCCTCGCACCTCTTGATCAGCTCGATCGTGTACGGCACGTTCAGCGACATGTAGCAGTCCACCCGCAGCGGGAAGTCCGGCCCCACGCTCTCCCGGTGCTTGCGCAGGAACTCGACGTTGCGGAGCAGCCCGTCGACGCCCTCGTCCGGCCCGTACGGCAGCGGCACTTTCGCTCCCGAGAATCCCATCGCCTTGGCCGCGCCGGGCTCCGGCCCCGTGCAGTAGAAGTCGAGCCGCGAGCGCGTCGCCCCGCCGATCAGCTTGTAGACGGGCTCGTTGCGGATCTTGCCCACTAGGTCCCAGAGGGCGAGGTCGACGACGGAGATGACGGCCACCGGCAGGCCCTTGCGGCCGTAGAACATGGACGCGCGGTACATCTTCTCGAAGAGGTTGTTGGTGTCGCGGGGGTCTGCGCGGTCAGCTGAACGTCATGCTAGCAGGAGAGTCTGTCTTCTTACCAGCGCCCAGCAGGAATCTCTCAAAGTGCTGCTGGACCAGCCAGCAGGCGGGAGGGCCTCCGAAGCCCGTGGCAAAGCCCTTGGTTCCATCGGTGGCCTCGATCTCTACGCAGAAGGAGCCCAGCACGTTGATGCCCCAGCTGGTCCGCGAGGCGCGGTACTCTTTCCATTTTGCCATGGGGGTAGAGATGGAGCTGTCGACCAGCCAGTGGCCTCCCTTGACCTGTGATTGTGTTCTTTCAGCAGACGTCCACACGGGATGAGGGCTTTGTAACTGACATTGTGGTAGTCACCTCCGGCACCCACGCCGTCGATGAGGTACGTTCGGACCTCTTTGATGAGGGGGAATTCTCTAGCAGTCGCCATGCTGGAGATGAGTAAGCAGGAATAGACTAGGTATCAAGTAGGTGTATTCAGGTGAGCTCTAGTTTTTCCGACAGACCAGCAGAGAGACCAGACGAGCAGGGGATCTCTATCGAGGAGACGGCCAGAACGGCGACTGCGCCGTATTTCAATGCCGGAAAAGAAGGGATCAAGGGATCTCGGAACATGGACCGGTGACCCGTCTGGACACGGAGATCATCTCGCGTCGTGCCTCAGAGCTCCATGCTGGGGTATCCAGTTCGGGGCATTGCTCCCCGAGTGCGTGGCTGACGATGCGTCGAACGGGGCTGGTCTTTGGAACGGCGGCCAGGGACATTCTGCAGCGCGAACGAGCCGCCGCTCCAATCTAGAGACTTGGAGAATAGCCGCTCTCGTCTAGAGAGTAGAGACTCCGAGCTCCAGGACGAGCCCTGAGGCTCACGGCCTGCGGTGCGGAGGAGCGCCCGCCATGCCGGATCGGGGCACGTCGTTTGCGGGGTTGGCGTCCGCCCCGGCGACGGTCGACCTCGAGCTCCTCCAGCTTCTGTCTGAGCTTCTACAACTGCCCTGCGGAAACGCTTCTGGAGGAGATCGTCCTGTTTCTGCGTCGGCGGCTGTCAGCGCATCGCGTCCGCCTGCGACGCCCGTCCCTGCGTCGCGCGCGTTATCCGGATAGATAAGCGCCTGCACGCGGATGGAGCTGCTGCATTATCGTCCTCTCTCGCGATATCACAATGCCGAAAGCTGCTGCGCCCGTCGCTCCGGCTCCACAGGCAGGCCGCCAGGGCAGCGGCCGTGACGGCGCTCACCAGCCCGAGGACGCCTGGTCTGGCACCGAGAGTGGGAGCGAGCCCGTCGATCAGAACGGTTCCAGCGCGTCGCGCGGTCTAAAAAGAAAGCGTCCCCTCACCGTGTCGTAGGTACTCCGCTTCTTCTTTGTCGCATCATGTTATCTCTCTCTTTTTGTCCCTTGTTGCTGTGTCTGCTACTCTCTATACTCAGACGGTCCCGTGGACGACCGACAGACTGACTGGCCAAGATGCGAGCTCTGCAAGCAGAGAAAGGTGAAATGCGGTATGTGCTCTCGTGACCAGCGCTCTGTTATGTCTTTCTTCTTCTGACGGAGATAGATCGAGCCCAGCCCAGCTGCGGGTGGTGCGCCCGCAATGGCCAGCTGTGTGAGTACAAGGAGCGCAAGAAGCCTGGCCTGAGGGCCGGCTATGGCAAGGAGCTGGAGCAGCGGCTGGGTATGTTCTCGAGTCCTCCCTGAAGTGCAGAAGACTGAACGCTTGCAGACAGACTGGAGGCCATCATCCAGTCTCAAGCCCGCATCATCGAGACCCATATCCTCCAGAACCAGCAGCGTCTGAACCACGACTTTACCCCAGGCGCTGCACCGTCCTACAGCTCTCCATCAGAACCGTCCGCGGCCCACGGTCCCAGCCCGACGGGCGCTCTGTACTTCCAAGACTCGTCGTCTATGTCCCTCGTCCACGGACGGAACGACGTCGGGTCTATCAACCACGCTATCTCCATTACCAGTCCGTCAGAGACGTCTGCGAAGGATACGGGACAGTCCCGTGTTCAGAGCGGCATCCCGTCTTCAGCGCCTATGCAACCGGCTGAGGACGCCTCTCAGGATGATTATACACGAAACGAGTCGTCGTTGAAAGTACCTGTTAACTTATTTTCTAACCAGGAGCAGTCCCTCGCGGACCCTGAGCTTGATCTCCCGCCGTACGACCTGCTCTACGCACTGGTGGACCTCTACTTTGAACACGTCAACACCTGGTGTCCGATCCTCCACCGGCGGACGACGCTGGACACTTTCTTTGGCCCCTCACCGCTGGAGGAGGTCGACCGCATCGTGCTGTACGCGATTGTCGCTACATCGCTCCGCTTTTCTACAGACCCACGGCTGAATGAGCAGAACCGGAAACGCTACCATGATTCTTCCAAGCAGAAGGTTCTCCTCTACGGTCTGGAGAACTCGTCTGTGAAAGCTCTGCAAGCGCTGGTGATCCTGGCACTGGACTTTGTCGGCTCGTCCAACGGCCCGCCGGGCTGGAAGCTGCTGGCCCTTATCGCCCGATCTGTCGTCCAGCTGGGACTGGCCGTCGAGTCAAGCTCGTCGCTGGTCGCGTCTACCTATCCCTCGATATACACCCTCAGGGCGGTGATCCTCCCTGAACCGGAGAACTGGATCGAGGACGAGAGCAGACGACGCCTCTTCTGGATGGTGTATCTGCTAGATCGCTACTCCACCATCGCGACGGCATTCGACTTCGCCCTGGACGACAAGGATATCGAGCGCAAGCTGCCGTGCAAGGACGAGTTCTTCATCAAAAACCAGCCGGTAGAGACCCGCTGGTTCAATCATACGGGCAGTCGCGCCGACTACATGAGCCACGCCGGGAATGTTGGCTCGTTCGGTCTCTGGGTCGAGATCCTGGGCATCCTCTCTCGAATCCACCTGTTCTTGAAACGCCCGGTGGACATCGGGGCGCTGTCCGATGTCGAGGAGTGGCAGTCCACGTACCGCAAGCTGGACAGCGAGTTGACCTCGTGGGAGTTCAATCTGCCCACCGAGTACGCCTTCGAGAACTCGTCTCGGCTGTTCAACGCGTCCAAGTCGAACAAGACCGTCCACTGCGACTGGGTTATGCTACACGCGACCTATCAGACGTAAGTTCCTCACCGTCAGTATGAGCTTCGGTGAAAGTAAGGATGCTAAGCGGGTGTAGAGCTGTTATCCGCCTCCATTCCTCGGCAGCGTATCCGACGACCCGCTCTCCGATCTTCACCCCCTCGTACAGCGCCAGCCAGCGGTGCCTGGTGGCCGTCGACAACATCCTCTCCCTGGCCCGGTTCGTCGTCGACAGCGGCATGCTCGACAAGCTCGGCCCGCCCTTCGCCTTCACCCTCTGGGTGTCGGCGCGGCTGCTCCTCGTCCACGGCTCGACCATCGCGCACAGCGTCAGCCCAGACATCCACTTCTTCGTCGACGCCCTCGCCCGCATGGGCAAGTACTGGAAGGTGGCGGAGCGGTACAGCACGATCCTGCAGCGCGTGCTGGACGAGTACAACGAGTACGTCGAGCAGTCCGCGGCGACCAACGGCGGCGAGCGCGATCAGCGCATGACCCCGTCGTCGGTCAAGATCCTGGCTGACATGCGCCGCTGCGCGTTCGACCTCGATTTCCTCATCTCGCGCCAGCCGCGAATGTCGTCATCCTCCTCCTCATCATCATCCCGCAACGCCGCCGCAGCAGCAGCGGCGCGTGTGACGTCCGCATCCGCACCACCACCGCAGGTCAGATTAAACCCCGCGCCCAACGAGCTCGAGTACCTCGACGTCTTTGGCTTCTTCAACGTGCCCCGCGTCCCGACGGCCCCGGTCGACGATGCTACTACAAACACCAACACATCCGGCATCAACGACGTCGTCAGCGGTAGTGGCAATCCGATGTCGATCCATGGTCTCACGACCACGAACGCAAGCGCAAACGAGTTCAACATCACAAACTACCTGATCCCGACGCCGGAGACGGATTGGCTCTTCCGGCCGGCAGGGTGAAACTTTTCTCTTTTGTCGTCGTTACTTAACTGTCACTACCTCTATCAATGTCACTGTATCATTCCACTCAGTTCCGTTTCATGTCCATAATTAATTCGTTTATATTTACTGTACATGGGCATCGTGTCGTCAGCTACTCACTTACTCTACATACTCTACTCGAACGGATGGAATGGACGAATTGATCTCACGGGAGCAATGAGTGAATGAATGGCTAATGCTTCTTTTCTTTCTCGCGTCTCCTCCTTCTCTCTCTCACTTTACATACTTACGGCCTGTTGCTACCAAAAAAGTGAAAAGTGCTTTTTTTCTTGGATCGAAGTTATCTAGGCATCTAGGCATATATGCCCGAAACAATGGACAACGTTGAATGCTCAACGTTGAATGTCAAATCAGTTTTCTGTGCTTGTTTGCTTTACTATTGCCATCTGCTTCGAATATCAAATCAATATCAACATCAAACAAAACACACACGCGTGTGCACGCAAAAACACACGAGCGAACAAGCGAGGAAGCGAGGACTACCTAACTGACTAACTAACTAGACAGACTTATCTCGACTCGACCCGAAACTCGAAACTTGAACGAACTCGGATGCCCTTCTCCACTTCTCTTCTTCTTCTTCGACTTGGCACACACACTCTCGCGCACACACATATATATGGAGAATAATGAAATGAAATGACATGGACTGTTGGTTATTCGTTTGTTTGGTTCCGTTCCATTGTAGTGCTGTACATGTACTAAATGTACAGTACATGTGCAGTACAACTCCCCACTCCCATTGACTGACGGGCCCTAATCCTAATCCTAGCGCTGGGTTAGGTACTCACTCGTCTGCTTCACTTCAGGCGTCCTCGCTTGCCCACAGCAGGGAAGTATCATATACTTCATCCTCATCCTCCGACTTCTCCTCCTCCGGCTCCTTGGCACCGCGCTTCAGAAGTAGAGCTATTATCTCCTCCCAGTGCTCCGTAGGTGTACCTGTACCCCTCCATATCGCTACGGCTAATCCTGCTCTTGCCGCGACTAGTGGACTGCCATATATACCTCCTTTCATGTTGACATCAGCTCCTTTGTCAAGAAGCAGTTCCACAACTTCCCTGTTCCCTCCACGTGCTGCTGCCCCTAGTGCACTGCCAAACCACATCCTTTTATATTGATGCAAGCAGCAATTCCACTATCTCCTTCTGCCCATAATATGCTGCTGCACCCAATGGACTGCCGAAATTACCTCCTTTGATGTTAACATCAGCTCCTTTGCGTATCAAGCCCTCAGCAGCAGACAGTTGGTCTTTCGTCACAGCTATTGTCAACAATGTCTCATTGCAACTGTTTTTTTCATTTATGTCATCAAAGCCCGATTCCCACCAATCAGGTAGGAAACGATCAAGACCGAAAGCAACAATTGCATAGAAAAATCGGGTAAATGGCTGTAAGATAGTATGATGACACATATGCAGGACCGCTTTCATTCATTGAACCCAGGAACTGTTTCAGAAGGAACTGTTTCAGAAGCTTCACCAGGCGGACATCAACATCGCTTTGACTGCATTGTTGCAGGTGCTCCTGTCAGTTTTCAGATGCATATCTTAGAAAATCCCTCCTGTCCGGCGGCAGCTCTTGGAAATTTCAATGACGGGGATCATTGAGCATTCTTGAGACAGACCCTTGCCGCCTGCGCATGCATTTGACTTTGGGTCCAATGATATTTTTCGAAGTATTCCCGGACGGATAAATGAGACAGTCGACAGCTATCAGAATTGTCAACTACCAATAGGTTCCTACACGTCGCGAGCACAGAACCGATGTCACCAATCCAAATCTCATCGGTGGCATCCGAGTCGGGATCCTGACAGACTGCGGCTACGAGCTCTGCAGGAGAGAGTGGCCGGCGAGAACATGACACCCACTGAAATGCTCGGTCCGCTGTAACTTTCTTTACCTCCAGTTGGTCTTGGATCTGTGTGTATATATTGTCATATGCCGCCTTGAGATCTTTCGGCAGTTTCGCCAGGTATGTCCGGATAGCTTTTTCAATTGGAGAGAGTTCTTTTACCTGGTAGACCTGCAGCGCCACCCACTGAAATCTGTTCCGGAGTCAGCACACTTGGCTCACAGAAAGAGGAGACAGAAGCAGTTGGTCACTCACACTCCTTCACTCTTCTCTATAAGTGTGTTACAGATTTCCTCACCCAATTCTTGACTGATTGGAAGTGGCTGGATGTTCTGAGTTACAAATGAAATGATGTCTTGCCGATTGACAGTTGCTCCAACTGAAATATCGAGGGCGGTCTGCAATTGATCAGTGATGTCTGCATCGCGGCGGCTAGAGATGAAAATCTTGATTGTTGATGAATTGCTAGATGAACCGACAAATGGACTGCCATGTGGTGGATTCACAAGTTGACAATGTGGAGATAAGCTTCCCTCTTGTCTTTGGATCGCACTCATCAAGAGCGTCTACAATGATAGTGGCTTGCCGGTAGCTAGGGAGCAAGTCAAGAAGGACCTTGGAGGACTCTCAAAGGTGGGATGTCCTGACGCAAAACCATTCTTTTGTTTTTCCCGATGCAGCACAACAACTGGAAAGAGAATTGGGCCACCTGGTGTCGGTGTAGCTAGTTGCCTAGCAATGCTGTTCATGACCGACTCCGCACCTGGAGCGTCCGGCCGGTTACGGTCGCAGTAAAAGTACGCCAGAGCTGAATTCTGCTGAGCAGCGTATTCATCTTGTAGAAAATGATCGATGACTGTAGACACAAGCTTGGTCTTCCCGGCTCCGGCTGATCATGCAGATTTTGTCAGTAACTGTGGATCCGTTATCTTTTTCTAACTTACGGACTCCGTGCATCCATAAGATCATTGAGTTATTGCTCTCTAACCATGCAAGATACTTCTCATGCTTCAGTAGCCACTGTCCTGAATTGTCAATTCGACTCTCCCGCGCGGTATAGCGGAGCCTCTCGTATTCTGACACCCAGGTCAGAATATTCGCTCGTTGGGACTCCTCCAAGTCATCATGAATGACAGCGATTCTGGAGTCCATGCGCATGAGTGGTTCGTCCCATTTCCTCAATAGTTCCTCAAGCTGCTCAATCTTCAGGGTACTGATTTTGCTATGGCAGTTGCTAGCATCACGGTGCACCCGCTGCTCCCAGAGTCCAATGTCATTAAGGAAGCTCTCAATTTCAGCTTGATTCAGCATGGCGTCGAATGTTCGAGAGATACCGTTCTTTTTGAAGAACCGGTAGGCTGTTGACAGAAACTTCAAGACACTAACATAGAGCCCTGTCAACGTATCTCGCAGCTTCTCTTGTGTTATGTCCAGTGGCAGCATCTGCAGGTGCAACTCCTCATAGATCCTGCATCGGCCGAGGAGGTCTGTCATTTTCTCAACACCGTCCATGATGAGGGCTGTAAGCGCCGATTTCGCGCCAGCTGCCTTTCCTGCATGTCAGCCTGTTTCAACAAAGATCAAGAAGTTTTGCCTTACTGATATAAGAAATCGCACCGCAGCCCACGGCAAAGCCGCATGAATAGGATCAGAACTAGCAGCAACATCAACAATGCATTTAAACTTGTTGAGCTGCTCAATGATCTTGGTTGCCTTGTCCGCAAGGACAATTTCGCGGCCCTTTACCGTGAATTTCCATCTCTGAAGACTATATTCTTGTTGCCTCTCCTCTGTGGCATGGAGTATATTCCCAAGCAGATCCAGCTCTGACAGATCCTTTTGGTTCTTAAGTAGTTCTTCCCGATCCTCTGGTGAAAGCTGCTTCAAAGCCTCACTCAACAGCGTGCTGCATCTGTCAGCTGCCTCCTGAGTCGCACTCGTGGTAGATATTGAGTTCTGTTGCTGGCTCGTCTCTGGCTGCTTAGTTGAGGCATACTCAGAGCCGGCTCCTCTCGAAGGAGGCCTGTTGCTTCTGTCGGTGGCCTGGGTTAAACTCGGTACGGGCACTGAAAGCTGAAGTTCGGCCCTGTCTTGCAGCGTGGTCGAGCTACACTCCGAGCCAGATTCAGGCCTTGACTTCGAGCGTCGCCGGAGATGCCTATTGAACTTCTCTTTGAGCCTATCTCCTAGGAACCTCATTCTTCCTCTCTGGACGGTGTGGTCCTGGAAGCAATATTCCATCACAAAATCACGAAATCACAAGTCCAGGTTATCGAGCGTGGTAGAAGGAGAGGGGAAAGGAGTTTCGAGACTAGACAGGCAGACTGACCAGACAACCTTGCCATGAGGTCGGGGGTGCCGCTGAGGCCGCATTCATGCATTGCCTCGTTGTTACCTGTGATTTGCCAACGATCGATACCACATTAGCCAGGGATCATGTTTGCTGCTCTTTAGCTAGCCCAAGACAATTTCACTGGCGGGACCTGGATCAGTTGAGATTTTTCAGTAGAAAGTCGACGAGACAGACAGTCTCTTGCAGTGAGGTTTGTGACTTGTGAAAGACAAAAAAGCACCCTTGCCCCAGTTGGAGGAGAAGCCGTTCCCAAGTTCCAATCCTAGACAGGAAGTCAATGTTCAACTTGAAGCCTGCTAGTAGGTAGGCGGTTGCGCCGATGTCGCCGTACGCAGTAGAACGTACCAAGTCACCGGGCCTAGTCACTAGCAAGGAAGGTATCAGCGGAGTCGCATAAATGACACTTCCTTCCAATGGAAGCTTTCATCCAACAAAACAAATTGTTTGCTCGTCGCAGTCGGCCCTATTTTAAACCACTGTGCGAGAGCGATGTAACTCGAAGGCAGAGGAGAAAGACAAAGTTCAACTTCAAGCAAAGAAGAAAACCCAGACACTGCCGCTCCAGACCTGCTTCTTCCGGTTTGTCGGATTCGAGCGATCTCTGCCCATTATCTCCTAGCTTCGGCTACGAAGGATGGCAGGCAACTTCAACATCGCATCCATGGTAGATGTACATTTCATTGGGTTTCTTTGTCTAGAATTGCCTAAAAAGAAAAAGATACATAAGGCATCATGGGAGTTCAACTCCCTAGGACTTAAAATATAGAAAGCATAAAATATTATTCAGGATTCTTTGTGAAATTTTTTGCCATCAAAGAAAGCATATAAACCTGCTCGTGACTGTTGTGAAGTTCTAATTGTTGGGCATAACCTTATCTATAGGACTAGGATTGGTTATTTAGTCAAATCCAACTATTCCTGGAGGTTGGCGTCGGCTAGCATAATCCACTTTCTACTCCGTACACAGTTTTCTTTCTTTCTTTCCATTTATTTCTCGAGGCCAATTCGAGCCCTTAGTACCTACCTACCTAAATTAACGGTACAGTACATGCAGTGCCGGACCTGAAACTCCATCTCAGTCAGCCATAAAGTGTCCAATAATTAACCGCCCGTCAAAGGACTGAATCCAATTCAGACTGAGCCTTATCAAAACCAATCGTATCGTATCACCCTGTTAAACATACGCCCGAGGACCGTGTTCTTATTAGTTGTTAGGAGGAGGATGCCAGCCGCTCGCTAAACAAAGATATGGATATGTACTGTATATATGCTCTCTGATGCATGTTTGCTTTGCTATCGCCAATAAAATCCACCTATATTATATCCACCCAAATCTCCTAGAATTAGGCAGTTATATCGCCTGGCCTGGCCCCTCAGAATACACTGTACATATATGAAATTGGCCTTTCAGGTAGATATGTAAGTAGAAGACGCCGCAGAAAAAAATAAATACCACTGAACTGAACTGACGTAATCTCCAAAGCTGAACATCCTACTACATAGTTCTGGAGACTGGAAGCAAGCCGGCCGAAGAGACCTTAAGCTGAAGGAGGAGCGTCTGTCTACGCGAGGAAATACAATATAGGGCCACGTAGGTAATAATGACCGCGGGAAGGAAGCAAGGAAGCAAATGAATGAATAAAGGAACGGAACAACTGGATTCAAATATATACATACCTACATACATACATACAAAAGAATCTCACAGTACTTGAAGTGGAAATAAACAAGCCACTAACTAATCAAGTCGAGAGTAACTTTTGTCTGCCGTACAGAGTACTCCAAGCAAGAACTTGTTGAATAATGGCAGATAAACTGTCTTTTCTCGACACAATAAGAGTTGTGTCGGACAAAACTTACATAAAGAAAAAAAAGGACATGGTTTTGAAGATGTTGAAACTGTCAAATCCTTACTTGCCCTGTTGAAGGACATGAACAATTATATCAATCAAATGGACAGAGCAACTTCGCCACAAACAGATCAATTAATTTCATACCTCTCTATCCACCTACATCAAACCTATAAATGAAGGATAATAACAACAAAGAACAGAATCCCTAGACAAGCCTGTCAGGCAGTACTTAATTTCATGCTAAAAATCTCTCCTTTGACCTACCTGCCTATGAATAACTCAAGGAATTAATCCTCACTGCTTCTTTGATCTTCCTCACAGGCCTCAAGACAGTCCTACCTCCCAAAACATATGGCCCTGTAAAGAAGAAATCGGTTATATTCCTTGCGGCCGGATACAGGCATATAGGTAGAACCATGCATACATGCATGCATGCATGCAGCAGATCTATGATGCAGAAATGGGTCGATGAGTGGTGGTCTGAGACTGCCAAATTCTGATGAACTGTATATACATACAATGGATGATAAAGGAATAACTGAATTCAGAGTAGTTCATAGTATACACAGGAGTCTAATTACACAAGACAAGTAGAATCTAAAAAGCCACAAATCAGGCTCAGGTCAACTTGGGCCTGCTGTATATTATAGAACCCAGAGCCCAGAATCAAGGGCACAGAGCAAAAAAAACGCAAGAACAACCTAATAACAGCAAAAAAAGCAACTAGTAGGTGCGATCATCAGCCTTTCTTCCTATCTATCTACCTATATCTATCTATATATCTATCATGTCAGCTTCAGGGACTAAGTAAGTTAAACTAAACCAGCACGAAGAAGACGAAACGAAACTGACAGGACAGACAAACAGATATCTTTTTTTTCAAAAAAAAAATCTGCAAGCAACAAGCAACAAGCACTCCTAGGAGTCAGGATAGAACCCCGCCCGGATAGCACGCTAGCATATCAGCATACTAGCATGGTATGATATGGCATAGCAATGTTGCTTCGCGCGAAGCATCCATCAATCGCATGGACAATACATGTACGTACAGGATTGTAGTAACAGGCAGGAGATGAACTGAAGATCTAAATAGACACCTTCATACTCTGTATATGTAAAGTACAGTACATACAGCATAGAATAGCATACCATACCATACCATAGCATGACTCGCATAAGAAACACATTCATCAGACAGCACAGCACTCTCTCTGGACTCTCTCTCTAGGAACAAACCAATTCGCAGACCAAGCAAAGTTGTAAAGGAGACAGAGAATAAAGCGCGAGAGACAAGGACAAGAAAGACTTTCGAATCTTAACATAACATAATAGGATCGGGCCTCTCACTGACCTGACACCAAGTCAGACCAGACCAGACCAGAGCAGTCAGTCATCAACCAGCGTACAGTATGTTAGGTAGGTAGTTATCAATCATAGCGCAACAAATCGTAAACAATTCCATTCATTCGCCGTTCACAGAGAAGGAAAAAAAAAGCCTCTCAAGAAAAGAGAACAGTCCCAGCACCTGAGTGTAAAAGACAAATCCTGGTCCCATGAGATCCGAGATCCGAATTCAAACCCATGCGGAACAAACCTGACAAGAAGAACAGTTCCTCTGCAGAGTACAAGCAGGAAAAGTAAAGTAACTGGATCAACCCTTCGACGGGCTCATGTCCTCGTCCGCCGGCTCCACCCTGACGAGGATCTCCTCCAGCAGCCCCTCCAGGAACGGACCGACCTCCCCGCCCATCCCGACGGGCGCTTCCTTGTCCCACCGCTCGATCTCGCTGAATATGCCGGCCGCCTTGATCACCAGCTTCTTCAGCTTCTCGTGCGCGTACTGCCGGCGCTGCTGCTGCTCGACGGCCGCCTGGTTGCTCTGCTTGTCGTTGGCGACGGAGCGCGCAAGCAGCTCGAGGTTGTACGTGCGGCGCCGGAGGGCCGCTTCCAGGGCGGGGAGGATAACGCCATTGAGCGCCGTGAGCTCGGACGACGAGGTTGGCGTGCTTGGAGGAACATTCGCGTCGGCGCTTCTGCGCTTGCTGTTCTCCTGAGTCTGGCAAGTCCGGGAGGAAGTCGGAGTCTGCGGCGGAGCAGGTTTTCCCGACGACTGAGGACGTGGTAAGAAAGGGGAAGGCAGCTGCGGTTGGAGTGGCTGCTGTGCCGCCTGGTCCCAAGCACCCTTCGGAGACTGCGCTTTGGGAGACCCTTTGAACGGAGGAATCTCCGGGAGCTGTATTGGAGCAGGCTTTCTGGGGATCTGTTCCTGCGTTGCGGAGGTCCGCCGACTCCGCGAGGCCGGCGGCGTGCCCGGGGAGTCGCCGAGTTTAAGGAACCCAATGTCCTGGGCCAGAGACTGCTGCAAGGCTCTGTCATAGGCGCTCGAAGGACTCTCCTTCTGCGGTGCGGGCTGCGGCTTCGACAAATGAGACGGGGTGTGAGTTGAGACCTGCGGGGGCATCTGCTTCTGCGGAGACGGAGGAAGCGGCACCTTCGACGGAGACGTCGGGACGGTTCCAGCGGCAGGACTCTGCTTCTGCGGTGACCTCTGTGGGGAGTTATGGCCCTTTATCGTCTCCTTGGACGGTTTGTCGTCCAGGTCCCAATCGGCGGACCGCCGCTGCGGGCTATCACAAGCCTGGCTGCGCGCATTGGCGGCAGCATCGTTCATCGCCTTCAGCCCAGCTGATCTGCCGGCTGGTCGCACGGTGCCAAAGTCCCAGAGATCCTCCTCCTCAGGGGCCGGCTTGGGCGGTTGCTCCTGGACACGGTCATCCTCCTCCTCGGACGACCGATTGCCGTGTATCGCCTGCCACCGTTCGTACCGCTCGATCAGCTCTGTCAGATAGGTCGTCTTCTTGGCCCGCTTGATGAACGGATGCTTGAGGAGCTCCTTCGCGGACGGCCGTTCCCGCGGATCACGCCGCAGGCAGAGATCGACAAAGTCTTTGAACGCCCTGCTGAAGTTGCCCTGCAGCGTGGGCGGCGGGTTCTTCGGGATCAGAAATAGGACCTTCATGGGATGTATGTCCGAGTACGGCGGCTCTCCCTGCGCGAGTTCGATGGCCGTGATCCCGAGCGACCAGATGTCCGCCTTGTGGTCGTAGCCAGACTGCTTGATCACCTCAGGGGCCATCCAGAAGGGAGTCCCGACGAAGGTATTCTTCTTGGTCATCGTCGCCGACAGCTGTCCCGAGACACCGAAATCCGCCAGCTTCACCTGGCCATTCGCGCTGAGGAGAATGTTCGCAGCTGCCGAGGTTATCAGTCCAGCAATCCAATTGCTCCTCCGTCAGGCGGATCGAACCTTTGATGTCCCGATGCAGCTTCTTGTCGCTGTGCAGGTAGTCCAGACCCAGCAGCAGCTCCCGCAGTATGATCGTGATGTACTCCTCCGGGATCGACCCCGGCCGCATCAGATCGGAGCAGCTGCCCCCGGAGCAGAACTCCATCACGATCCACAGATCCGACCCCTTCAAGAACGAGCCATGGTATTTTGTGACGTACGGCGAGTTGAGCTCGGACAGGATCGAGATCTCCTGGATGATATCTTCGACCTCATCTTCGGCGTTCTCGACGTCGATGATCTTGATCGCGACGGACTGGCCTGTGCGCTTATCGACACTGCGCAAGCAGCAATCAGCCTGGAGTCAGCTTCTTAGTAGAGGAGGGAAGCTCATGTCATACCCTTTGTAGACCTTCCCAAAGCTCCCGCCACCTGCAGACAGCACACGGCTGTTAGTCAGTCGAGTCGAGACCCTCGGCCCAACACCGCCATGTCAGCCCTACGTACCAATGCAGTTCTGCTTCGTGTAAATCGTCTCCGGATCCACCACGCCCTGCATCTCGACGACCTTCAGACAACCCGGACCCGACCAAGCTCTCAGAGAACGTGTGCGCGAATTCAACGTTGGCAGGTTGCGGGTGGAACCAGAGGCGGCGATGTGCAGGTCAACACACACGATCACGCACACCGAATTGGCATCTGCGACGGGGCGGAAAAGAGCGGTAGAGGTCTCTGTAGTCTGTGCCTGGGCCCTTTTTGGATGGATTACTCCGTCGAGGAATGTGAGACAGGTCTAGCGGAGTCTTCCTCCAAAGGGAGACGGAGACGGTGAGACCAGCCACGGTTCGGGTTCGACGGTGGAGAAAGAGAAGAATCAGGTGAAGCCCCGTGACGGACAGGAGAGCAAGAGCAGTCACAACAGACGGCAGGAAACAAAGTCAAATTGATTGACCATGATCGATCGACGATTCCCACAGGATCGACGGAGAGAGAGCTCCAATGCCCAGGTCGGATGGGGCCTGTGCGTAGCTCCGTTTGTTTTCACAGAACCGATCCCCGCTCTCACTTTGTTGTTTTGGTCCCGGGTCGAATAATCGATCCCTGCGGTCAGGTAGGTTACGGTAGTAGTAGTAGTAGTAGTAGACGGCCGGCGCATGCCATCGAGCGAGCTATCGATCGATCGATCGGATTCGGATCCGGCTGCGGTTCGGGATTACTTATTCCTGGAGAAGAAAGTAGTCAACAACGACGACGACAACCGTGACGGTCCACAACGACTCCGCTGCAGATGCAGATATTCCCCCTTGCCTTGATGGGTAGATCCAGACTCTCATGTAGCCTGGATACAATACAGCACGGCAATGGATCGTCTGTGCCTGTCTCGAGGAACACGAGTGACGACGGGCTGGGCGGGAACCGGCGTGACTGGGGGAAGGCGGGGTCGGCCCAGGCGGTGAGGGCCGCTCCGCTTGGCTTCCCGCCAGCCGCCCGCCAGGCACCGGTGGAGTCGGCGGCTGCACCTGACGTCTGCAGCTGCAGGAGGCTGTCTACGAAGGAGCATCTACCGCTAGTAGCACCTTAAGCTGTTACAAGACGCTTCTGCACGTCTAGAGAACATATCTATGATTAATCTAGTCATAAGTCGATGTGAAAGATAAGTCAAGATCGTGTCCCTGCGGCGCAAGTCCGCCGCTCAACGTCTGGATATCACAGCATAGCCCATGATGCAGTTGCCGAAAAGCGTCGCGGATACGCAGCTCCGTAGGTCTCTTCCCGCTGTCGATAGCAGAAAGAGAAAGTCCTGCAGCGGACGGATCCGTGCCAACGCCTCGTCAGAATGCAAGTCCGTGTTCATGCCTTCGTTCCCCGTAATTCATATCGATCAATCTTCCAGATACTGGATCATGACCGTCCCGTTCTTCAGGCCCGCGTCCTGGATGCTGGTGTCGAGCTGCTCGATCAGGTTCTGGCCCAGCGAGTTGAGCTCGAACGCCACGCCCGCCTTCTCCTTCAGCGGCGGATCGTTCTTCAGCCACTCGTAGATGCGCCGGACAGGATCCGACAGCGCGAACCGGCGGATCACTCGGCCGGACGGATGCCGGAACTGGATGCGCGTGGTAGTGCTGGGGTCGGCCGGAGGCTCCGTGTGAGGACGGTCGGACGGGATGGAGCGGAAACGTGATGCCGCAGTGTCTTCTTCCTCCTCCTCTGCATGGCTGACCGTCTCTGCCTCCTCCATGCCGACGTCCTCCTCCTCCTCCACCGCCCTGCCCTTGCCCTTGACGTCCTCGACGCTGCGGGTCAGCTCGTCCGGGTCCTCTATCCTCCTCGGCGGTGCAGCCTGGCCCAGACTTTCTCTCATCGCCAACTCCATCATCTCCTCCTCGGTCATCGCGTCGATGCTCTTCTCCTTCTCCGCTTTCCGCCTGGGCACCGGGTTGCGCGCGTTGTGCTTCAGGCTGTACCGGTCGAGGAACTCGTGGAGCTGCATCAGGAAGTCCGCGGGCTTGACCACGGGCGGCCCGGACCAGACCTTGACCTGCTCACCGGTTCGGGGATCGACGATGGCGATGTGGGGGTAGTTGTCGGAGACGTCATACCCGTGGAAGTAGTACTGCAGGTACGGCGCGCCGCGGGGGTCGTCCTTGGTGTACTGGAGGAAGATGAAGTGTTCCCGGACCGTGTCCTTGACCCCGGGGTCCTTCCACAGATCCCGGTTCAGCACCTGGCAGTCGAAGATGGACGGGTCCTGGATGTTCACCAGCAGCCACTTTTCCTTCTCGCGCCCCTCCTCGCGGGCCAGATCCCACGGCAGCCGGGACATCAACTCGAAGGGGGGACGGTACATCTCCGCGAGCATGCTCGATTTCGCAGAAGCCTCCGAGGCGCCGCCCGTCGCGGCCGCAAGTCTCTCGCGCTCGGACATTTCTGAGTTCCAGACGGAGGCCGTGTCTCTCTGGTTGAAGATCCCGGGTCGATCTATAGCAGTTTCAAGATCAGCTCAGGGCACCAGACCAATCAACAGAAACAAAATACTAACTGCTCCTCGACTGCCTCGCGCGAAGCTGTTGCAGTACAGCACTGTGCATATCGCCGTCGTCGTAGCTGTCTACCAACCTCTCCGTCGTCCTCGCCAGCGGCGCCCGCACGCCATCCGAGTCGGCACCCGCGTAGAATTCCTCCTGCAGGCGACGGGCCATGGCCGCATCGTCCTCCAAGCTGGGCTGCGACGGTCCCGCTCGATTTCGAGACGCCGACGATGACCGCGTGTTGTCGACGGCGACGACGTCGTCGTCGTCCGAGTCGATGTGGACGACCCCGGCCTCGTCCTCGTAGCCAGCGGTGCGGGAGACGCGCTGGGGCCGAGTAGACGACTGCCGTGACGGTTGCGGTTCTTCTTCGACCAGCGCGGCGCCTCCATTCTCAAAGTAGAGCTGCATGGCCTGCTCGATGTTGAAGTCGGCCAGCTGCAGGTACTGGGCGGCCAGCTCCGGGGTCGAGCCGGTGATTTCGGTGAACTGAGCCACCACGTCCCCGTCCATGGCCGGCGATGCTTTTCGATTGTCTTCGACGGTGGGACGATGAAAAAGAGGAAAAGGGTATCACTGTGGCGGCGCGGGCGGTGGGAATGAATGAGGGGATGATATTTGGAGGCAAGCGGGAGATGCAAACAGCTGCAAACTGTCCTGTGCAGCAGGCCGCTTAGGATAGGAGAGAGGTCATCGGAGCAGAGGGAACTGAGCAGTGATTTATCACGGTTTGAGGAAATTTATATCTGACGGATGAACAAGCATTGCCCCGGGCGAACGTGTTTCAGCGGGGTCAACCGGCAGGCGGGTGGTGACAGGCTTCCATGTACATCGTCATCCGCCAGGCGGAGAGCAGTGACGCAGTGAGGTGCACGCAGGGCCCGGAGGAACAGATTCTCCGCGCCGAGGCAGAGGCAACTCCAGCCGACCTCGAGTTGTGCAGGTCACGCCACCCGGTGCATTATTACGGTGACTCAGGAAGCCACCCAGCGCAACTTTGCACAAAAGTTGTGCACACGCAGACCGCGCAGGAGGAGATACGGTCCGCCGTAGATGCATTACTTGTGCCGCGCTGCGAGCGGCTTCCGACGGAGGCCTACTCCTGTACAGGACGGACTCAAGATAATTTCAGATGCAGACAGAGAATATAGACTTCGCATTCCGTCATCTTCAAGCACCTCCGCGGTCCCCGTCGTGGGGACGGAGTAGAGACGTAGAGACTCGTCGAGCGCTCCAACGGACGCACACGTGACCTCGGCCGACCTGCCTCGCACGGCCTGCAACGCGCGCCGCGGTGCTGCCACTTTAAGGGCTGCGACGCGCGCGACGCGTCCCGCGAGACCGCCCCCTGCGCCTGCCCTTCAAAGGTACATCGTCTCCCCCGATCGCTCTCGCCGCTTTTCACCACCACGAGAGACCTCACCATGGCAGCCACGGTCCTGGGCAAGCGTCAACGCGGTGCGCTCGAACCAGAAGGTAATTGCTCCCTTTCGTCTATTTGTCTTCTGCTCCTGCTGACTGTCCTCCAGCCCTGCCGCTGCGCACCCCCAGCAAGCGTCGTGGGCGCCCCCCCAAGATCCACGAGGAAGAGGGCGACCCGTCTATTGCGTCGACACGCCAACTCCGGTCCAGGACCATCGGCCCGCAGCAGGAGAACGACCCCGGCGTCAAGGGCGGTACCGTACGGTCGAAACGTACCGTCCGGGACGACAGGACCGTCTCGCCGTCCGAGAAGATCAATTCGCACTTCCGCGAGTCCAAATCGGTGACCGGTGCGTCGTTTTCTGTGCTCTCCTCAAGACGACCCTAGGCGTTGTGGCTGACTACTTCGATCAGATGAGAATGCGAAGCCCGCAGAGTTCAAGACCCCCCAGACGGCCAGATACCGTGATGCGCTGGCCGAGTCCGCGCCCGTCACGCCCAGGCATCGGGTCCAGATTGGGGGCAAGTCGTTGACGCCGCGCACGCCCCGGCAGGTCTCGACGCCGACTGCAGCGCAGACGGTCTACGCGCCCGCCAGGCAGCTGTTCGCGAGGAGCGCGAACCCCGGACGGCTGGTCGGACGCGAGAAGGAGCGCGAGGAGCTGACCAGCTTCATCCGCGATGCCGTGCAGTCACGGCACGGCGGTTGCATGTATGTCAGCGGACCGCCGGGGACGGGCAAAAGCGCCCTGGTGGAGGAGGTGTGCAGGGACCTGGACCTCCAGGGCGTCGTCCAGGTCACCCACGTCAACTGCGTGAGCATGCGGAGCGCGCGCGACATCTACGGCAAGCTGATCGAGGACCTCTGCGACGACGACTCGCAGGTGTTCAGGAAGAGCGAGGCGGACCGGCTCAAGGCCCTGTTCGTCCCGGCGAGCAGCAGCAAGTCGGACACTCTGTACCTGGTCACGCTCGACGAGATCGACCACCTCCTGACCGCGGATTCTGAGGTCCTGTACTCGCTGTTCGAGTGGTCGCTGCACGGCAAGTCCCGTCTCATCCTGATCGGGATCGCCAACGCGCTGGACCTGACGGAGCGCTTCCTCCCGCGGCTGAAGGCGCAGAACCTCAAGCCCCGTCACCTCCCTTTCCTGCCCTACACGGCGCCGCAGATTGCCGCCGTGATCACCGCGCGGCTGCGGTCCCTGCTGCCGGACGACCACAGCGCGGGAGCCGACTTCGTGCCGTTCCTCCACCCCGCGGCCATCCAGCTGTGCGCGAAGAAGGTGGCCTCGCAGACGGGCGACCTGCGCAAGGCGTTCGAACTCGTCCGCCGTGCCATCGACCTCATCGAGCAGGAGACGCAGCAGAAGCTCGAGAAGGAAGACGCGGGCGCGGACAGCTCGTCCAAGAACGTCCTGATCGAGAATGCCAACCTCTCGTCACCTCCACGGACACCACTCCCGAAACGCTCTTCCTTGAGCGCATACACGGCCGTCACCGCGCCCCGCGCCACCATCGCCCACATCGCGCGCATCACCTCCGCGACCTTCGGCCAGGGCACCGCCCAGCGGCTGCAAAGCCTGAACCTGCAGCAGAAGGCGGCTCTGTGCGCACTGATCGCGCTGGACCGGAAGCGGCGCGACGGCGACGTCAGCAGCACGCCCTCGTCGAAGAGCAGCAGGGTCTCGGCTCCAACAGCCAAGCAGCTCTTCGACACGTACTGCGCCCTCTGCCGGAACGACAACATCCTCCACCCCCTCACGGCCTCGGAGTTCCGGGACGTCATCAGCAGCCTCGAGACCATGGGCCTCGTCGGCGAGGTCCAGCAGGGCCGCGGCGGTTCAGGCGTCCTGCGCTCGCCGTCCAAGTCGAGCAGCGGGCCGTCGACGCCAAGCAAAGGGCTCGTCGACGAGAAGGGGCTCGCGTGCTTCGTCACGCAGAGGGAGGTCGAGAGCCAGATCGCCTCTGGGCCCGGGGAGGGCATTCTCCGGAGGATTCTTGCGGGAGAGGGGCTGTAGCTTTGTCCGTTGTCCCGTTTGCCAACTGGCAGTTACCGGTTTTTGGTTTGGGTTGATGAGTGTTCTATCTAGCATGCATGCATGTGTGGAGTTTGGGTCTGGGTGCATCGATATTGATATTGACATGCATGAGCGAGCGAGGCTCGTATACAGAGTATTATTGCGTTGCATCGCATGCCTTCGGTTTGGCGCTACACTCGGGTTCCGTTTGCATTGCATGGCTTGCACATAGTTGGGCGTTAAAGGTATGCATACATGTCATGTCACGGGTTATAGTGTATAGATCGGCATATTAGCATCGCATCACATCGCATAGGCAATAGGCAACAGGCAATAGGCATGGACAGGGTTATGTGTATAAATAGACAGATAGACAACGACAACAGGTCCCTAGGTGTGGATAGATCAGATCAACCCTATTAACAATGATGACCATGATCATATGGACTTTTCGATCGTTGCCCTTTCTTTTCGATCCGTTATTCGATGGGATGATGCCTACTATAGGGTAGGATGCCGGTCAGGTGTGCAAGTCACAGTCATAGTCATAGTCATAGTCATATGCATACATACATACCATACATACCAAGGTAGTAAGTAAGTGCCAAGTAGGTAGGTAGTCAGTAGTGTGCTGTTACCAACAAACCAACCAACCCAGCAGCAGCAGTAGTAGTAGCAACTCCGTACCGTACAGTACCTACCTATCTATATCTACCTACCTACCTACCTACCTACCTAAAGTGCAGAGTATAACTCGGTTGTACAGTACATTGCGCATTCCGAGAGGAAAGGGCGCGCGGGGCTGAGGGGGAGATCGGA